>Ga0126342_10001572_pt1:25000-32645 | contig 32645 bp, 31 predicted proteins | sample Cyp1metagenome_FD_92528 | JGI IMG/M metagenome (GOLD analysis project Ga0126342, IMG submission 92528) | Coral microbial communities from Lord Howe Island, Old Settlement Bay, Australia - Cyphastrea 1 metagenome | ecosystem: Host-associated > Invertebrates > Cnidaria > Coral ...
CCTATATACTAAAATGGTGATATCAAAATACGTTTGTTTTATTGGCGGTTACTATGCTACATGTATATATGCATATCAACAAAACAAATGTATATAAAAATATGTATATATATATATGTATATACATGTGTATACATATATATATGTATATATATATATATATATGTGTGTGTGTTTGTATGTATATATATGTGTGTATATATATATGTATATATATATGTATGTATGTATGTATGTATGTATGTGTGTGTGTCATATATAATCATATTTATGCTTGTCTGATAGGTGCAGATCAGTGTAAGAGTCCCATGGGGTCAGCAACTTACACCTCCTGAAATTCTCTCTGAAATTCCCAGCCTCCCAGCGGGAGACGTTGTTGCCAGTGTCCATGCGCCAAATCACCAGAAATTGGTCGCCACTGTTCTTGTTCGGAGACTGGCCAACAGAAACGGTGAACATCTGCACAAGACCTAAAGGATCCTTCAGTATTGGTGTGTGGCACCCAAAAAAAAAAAAACAATTCCCTGCCCGCGAAGGGCCCGTATCATCCAAAGATCCGCAGGTGAATAGGGGTTGGTAAATGTCCTAATTTTTCACATCACCCAAGTATTGGGGATAGAAAATCTCCAACATTCATACTGTTTCATACTTTTTCAAGTGATGATTTCAACAAAACCCCAACTCTTGGGATGTTTTTCCCGATCCGCGGAATTTTCCCAACAGGCCGTAGGACCCCATGAAACTCGTCCACCACTCCGTGGATGATCTCTGCGATCTGATTCACAAAGGTCATGATGCGTCCCTGCAGGACCTGTAGCGACGGATGGGATCCGATGTTTCTGGATGTTTCTGGGACATGGATGGGTGGGGATGGTAGGGTATTGATTGTTGTTGTTGATGATGATGATGATGGTGATGATGGTGGTGGTGGTGGTAGAAGGATAAAACGCCTTTCTTGGCCATGGTTTTGCTTCTTTATTGGCCATGGTTTTGCTTTCCCTTCGCAGGGGAAAATCTGGTAGATGTATATAAATGGCGTGTGTTTGTCATGAGGTTTGCATGGGCATGCCATATGATTATCTATTCTTCAAGATGTCTAAAGATCGAAGTCTGGAGCTGTCAAGGGGTTACGCTCCAACACCAGTGGTTCATGTTTGGTCATTGGGCTGGGAATCACTATGTGAAATTAAAAAACTTCACAAATGGTGAAATGGTGGATGCTCCCTCGCTGTTTTTTGGCTGTGCATGTCTGCTTGCAAACATATTGTTTAATATTGTCATGCGTGTGGCATCTTTTTGGTCTGTGGGCAGGCGCGAGCATGCATACATGTGCAGTGTCAATCGTGAAAAAAAAACTGGCCGATTAATTTTGCAGTTACTCCTCAAAGGTGAGATGCTGCTATCAATCAAGGCAGAACTGATTGCAAACCGACCGCGAATTTGTTCGTCCAGAGTTGACGTTGTATATCAAAAATTTCTAGTTCATTCGCACAATCCACGTGGATTTTGTCTGAAAATAGAACGTACCGGAGGGAAATCAAACATGGTTGGGAAATCCTCAAACTCCACGGACCGGGAAAATCTGGGTTTTCGCACCTCTGTGGCCGTACCGAAATCCAGCACGCGGCACAGTCCGATGACGCAGTCCACTTTCATGCCCGGCAGAATGGCGTTGACGCCCGCTGAGTCGCTGCCTGGTCGGTGGAATCCCGGTGGTTGGGGGAACCCATCCGAAGACATCAGTGAATTGGAAACCACCTAACTAAGAGAGGCTTTGGTAGATTCAGAACATTTGAACTAAGAGTTGAGATTCAAAATACAAATCTGGATTTGGTTCAGTTCAGGACTATAGGGACTGAGCGGGCAAGCCACCTTGAGCCACGTTTTTCCAACCTGAAATCACCAGGGCTACAAAATTAACAAATATTGAAACAGGCATGCTAGCATGCAGTAGATATAGAAGATAGACAAGATAGAATAACATTGCTTTTTATTACAGATACCCATCCCAACTGTCACGACACCACCAACCTTCCACCCAAACCCTGGCCCTACTAATCTTCGTGCCTTTCATGTTGTGGGAGATGATGTTGGCACCCGCCTGAGTCCGTGAACAACTGGCTTGAAGATCAACGATCTTGCCACAGATTGTATCCGACATGGCTTGACCAACAGATCCTTGCGCCCACCATGGCCCAACGGAGCCTCTCCAAAGCCAAGTGCCAGCAGAGAGCCCAACCTGAGAGCGCCCAGAGTCTCTGCATTGGCGGTGCGGCTGCCACTTGGTGTTTCTCATGTTATCCAAGTTTTTGGGCACCATGTCGTGCAAATATATATATATATATATATGCAGACCACAGTGAACGGCTGGTGGGTGACTTTACCCATGGTAATGATACACATCTCATCGTATTGAGGCATTGAGGCCGTGTCCCCTTTTCGGGGTCAAAATCCAATGGTTGAAAGCATCTTTATCATCTTTATCCCCAAAAAATATCAAAAAATGATAAAAATCCAGCTACAGGTGCCTCCCATTTCTGAGCTTTCGGCTTGATGATGGTCTTCTCCAAGATCACCGTCTCCATCGGCCCATCTTTGTTGGCCTTGGGGGCGGTCCCTATCTCTAAGCGATGCTGGAGGTTCCGCTTCAAAATCTCCAAAGTGGATAAGAATCATGGTATTTACATGGTTTTTACTTGTTTCAGAAGCCTTCTGGCAGGGTATCCTCACCAATTTGACATATTCGAAATGGCCCCAAATACATCAGATGTCCTCCTCCTTCGGCCTTTTTTATCCGCCGCATTTTCTCTCCAACGTCTCTTTTCGTTCATCCTGGCCACCTGGCTATCTGGCCTTCTGCAGGGTCGTCCAGGTGCGGTTCTTGTGCCGCTTAGTGAGGGTCAGCGTCACTTTTCGGGAGCCCTGCGAGGCTCGATGCTTGCACTGATCCACATCGATGCTGCCGAAGAGTGGCCTATGGGATCTGAAGCTGCGGCTTCAAGGGCGGGGACAAGTGTTGAACATTGAACCTAAGATGCCATCGTGGTCTATTATCTGCTGTTAGACCTCAAAATGATCTCAGTCGGTTTTCACCTTTGATGTTGAAGGAATTAGAGCATGCAAGTAGACATACCCATTGGACATGGAGAAAAAGGCAAAAAAAAAAGTATGTTATCGCTGATGTTCACAGATCAAAGTCAATCAAAAATCATTAAACCAGCCCACTCAGACTCCAAATACGGGCAGTTCCTGGCACCTGTGCGTCCCAGGATGTTTCATACCAGCCGAGCGACTCAATCCTCAGTCTGAAGCTTTCATTGGCAGTTCGCAGCTTCAGATCAAAGGCTTGGTACTCGAAGCTCACATCCAAGTTTTCCTGCCGTTGCAAGGAACATTTGGGGGCCCCAGTCGTTGAACATGGACTAACGACGTGTTTTTAGGGATTCAGCAGACACTGCTGGCCTTCCCAAGGTCAACAGGGACAGCCTCAGGAAAGGTGACATAGACCTTCACTTTATCGCCTGGGCGGCAAAACCTGGAGGCCTGGCATGAGAAAAACTGATATTTTTGTCTGCCAACCGCCAACTGATGGGTTATAGCCGAATCCCTCCAATCTTTCTCATTCATCGTCATCCAGCGATGCCCACCTTCGTCGTTGAAGAAGTAGTCCTTTAAAATAGTGAACTTCTCCTCCAAGATGCAGTCGGACTGCACATCCAACTTCACCGGAGCATAACCAGACTTCAATTCATCGGCCCAGTCGATACTCTTCATGGCATAATCAAAATTGTCTTTTTTGGAGGAGACTTGGAAGAGTTTCTTATTCTGCGGCTGCGACTTAATCGACACCCACATCTTGGTGATCGCTTCTAGGCAAGCTTCCTTGGCGCGAAGCCAAGAAGTTGGAGGCGCGGAAATGCCAACCATTCGCATGGATATCAGATATCAATACAAGATCATACAAGTATCAATGGGTGCAGGACTGACTTCTACATGGACACACTTCCTGATACACACCTGCGGCTTTCCGCACTTAGACAAGCTTGCTGAGTTGTGTTGTCCAAATCCTCAATGATATGTCTGATATGTCTCTTATGATCTCTCATAATGGGATTTCTTGGGCTACCTATCCATGCCAGATTGAGTCAGGTTGACACACAGCCACAATCATTACAGGTCATCACAGGTCCCAGGTCCCAGGCCCCAACCAACCAAGTCATCCAAGCAATCCAAGTCTCAGAACCCTCCAAGGCTAACTGCAGCATTGCTTTCATCTGCCTGGGCACATTTTTGTCGGTGTTAGGCTCATTGCAAGCCTTGTCCATCAAGTCCAATGCGCTCTTTCCCGCTAGCTTTCCTGGTGTGGCTTGGGCCATTGGGGGAATGGAAATGCAGAAACACTATTGAGAATGCATGTGGAAAAATCCCAGAAAACATCAGGCATTGGGGAGGCGATCATGCCCATTTGGATCCATTTCTATCCCATTTGATATTATGGCCCCCGGCCAATGCGTCAAAATAGAAAGCAGGATTTACTTTACTTGATGTGTCAAAGCCACCCACCCATTGAAAACCAGTGGTCAACATTCATTTGATTCCAAGTCAAGATAGGCCTCAATCACAACCAAGTATCCATCCTTCACTCTAAAGTGTGGATCAGCTTTGTGAAACAGCAATTGTGCGCAAAGCTGCACCCCTCTGCCATGCTGGCGATAAAAATGACACGCATACAGCAGAGGCGTGTTGCCACTCATGTCGCGCTGATTGATGTTGGCACCATGGGCAATGAGAAGCTCAGTGAGGAAGATCTCACCTGCGGGATCTGCATTTAGGGGTCACCTTCGCACCACTGATGAAACAGAAAGGGGTCTCGGAGTCTACACAAATCCCCCAAATCCAAACATGCACGACATCCCACGACATCCAGGCTCCGCAAACAAGCGAAATCTCAAAAACTGTTTCACCTCCCTAGGTCCTCTTCCCCCACCTCTCAGGGCGGAAATGTGAAGAGCACACATGCCAGCGCCGCAGTCGGCATTCACATCTGCACCTTGCATAATGGCATCCTCACACTCCTCAGGGCACGATTGTCATGAGTCATCAGGGCTACTGGCAGGGCTCTGTGATTCCAAACGGCAAAGGATGATCATACCTATAACATCCATTAACATCCTTCAAATTTCAAGCGTGGATTGTTTAGCTACTAATGTTTAGTTTAGTTGGCAATATTCGTAATAGGTTCTACGAATAGTAATGCTACTTCCTAATACGAATCACCAGGATGAACTGACCTAAAATCCCCGCGGTCCTCAAAGTCATCCTTTCCAATGGCCTGCACCATTCGCTTCGTCCGCTCCTTAGCTGTGACACTGAGCCCATTGCCTTTGGTTTGGCTAGCTGTATGCGTAGTGCACGTTCGATTTTTTATATGTACATATATAATATAATGTGCGTATCCTGAAAATTGATTGTGTTATTTGTATCTGTGAAAATGTGGCATGTCCTTGCATGTAATGTCTTGAATGTATCTATGATGTTTATATATATACATATGTATGTGTGCGTGTGTGTGTGTGTGCGTGCAGATGTTTATGTATATGTTTATGTATATGTTTATGTATATGTTTATGTATATGTTTATGTATATGTTTATGTATATGTGCCCAATAATGTGTGAGAGTGTGTGTGTCTTAAAGATCTATCTATCTATCTATCTATCTATCTACCTTACCTACCTCAATGGCTGCCTGCCTACCTACCCACCTACTTACCTACTTCACTACTTACCTCTCTCTGTTTGCCTCTTTCTCCTTCAATCCTACCTATCAATCGATGTTTTTTCTTTGTTCTCTCCTTCCTTCCTTCCTTCCTTCCTTTCTTTCGTTCTTTCTTTGCTTGTTTCTTTCTTTTTTACTTTCTTACTGCTTTCTTTCTTGTGCGTGCATGCTTAAGATAATCATTCAGATCTTGCAAGGGTGGCATCGCCGAGTGGCACCAGGATCACATAGACATTGGCTTCTGGATCACTTGAACATGGGGGATCAATTAGAGCTTTTTGGGTTCACTTGAACATGGGATTCCGGATCACTTGAACACTGGACTCTTGGACACCCCTCACACCTTTGCGGTTTGACATTTAGGGGACAGAGGGGCAGGGGCATGGGGACATTGGGGCATGGGGACATTGGGGCATGGGGACATTGGGGCATGGGGACATGGGGGCATGGGGGCCCGAGCACAAGCACCACATTTCATCAACCATGGGGGCATTGGGGCATGGGGACATGGGGGCATAGGGGGCATAGGAGGCATGGGGGCCCGAGCACAACAACCACATTTCATCAACCATTCTCACACCTTTGGGGTTTGACACTTGTATAGGGGACAGGGGGGCGGGGACATGGGGACATGGGGCATGGGGGCCCGAGCACAAGAATCACAATCAACAACTCGCACATCTCTAAGCTTGGATAGTCAGGGGGGGCGGGGACATGGGGACATTGGGGCATGGGGACATTGGGGGCATGGGGGCACGAGCACAAGAACCACAGTTCTTTAACTCGTCAAGTACGTTATCAGCCCTCCACCCCCCTTGTTGAGCATAAGCGAGCATGTGCAACATTTCAACAACGGCGGCAACAAGTTCCGCGGAAAGGCGTCAAGAACGTTATAAGCCCCCCCCCACCCCCCCGTGTTGAGCATAAGCGGCAATGTGCAACATGTCAGCAACTACAGCCAAATCCTGTCTCAAAGTCGTCACGAACGTTATGAGTCCCCCCTCTGTTGAGCATAAGCGAGCATGTGCAACATGTCAAGAACGGCAGAGCAGCCAAATGGCCCACGTTCAAGCGATCCAAAATCCCACGCACAAGCGAGAAAAACACCAATGTTCAAGCGAACCACCACCCATCGCGAGTTCCTTCTTAAGCTTTTGCCATGAGCCAGCCCATGTCTCCGACAGCCAAGCTTCGTCTGGCTCCTTATATGGAGCCTTCACCTCTTCTGCCTCAGCAGTGCTGGGAAATATATATAGTCAGATATGTCAGGATTCAAGTGATGCCTTTGAACTAGTCTTTTGACACAATAAATTGAGCCATAAAATCTACCAACATTCCCCCTTTGGAAAATCCTTGCTCCCGCTGCCTCCTTCATGGCAGCTCGCAGGGCGTCGGTGGCCGAAACCTGGCGTCGGTGGCCGAAACCAGGCTCTCCCTCTTTCCATCGCCATCTCAATAGATGGGTATGCTGTGTCCATATGTATGAATATTCAAATGTCGATACATATACAATATACAATATACAATATAAAATATACAATATGCAACATACAATATACAATATACAGTATACAATATACAATATACAATATACATATATACATATGTACATATATACACATATACATAGACATAGATACATGTATACATGTATACATATATACATACATTACATTACATTACATTACATTGCATTACATTACATTACATTACATTTACATTACATTACATTACATTACATTACATTAATACATATATACGTATATACGTATATACGTATAGACGTATATACGTATAGACATATAGACATATAGACATATAGACATATAGACATACATACATAAATACATACATACATAAATACATAA
>Ga0126342_10001573_pt1 | contig 32645 bp, 46 predicted proteins | sample Cyp1metagenome_FD_92528 | JGI IMG/M metagenome (GOLD analysis project Ga0126342, IMG submission 92528) | Coral microbial communities from Lord Howe Island, Old Settlement Bay, Australia - Cyphastrea 1 metagenome | ecosystem: Host-associated > Invertebrates > Cnidaria > Coral ...
ATGGATAGATGGATAGATGGATAGATGGATAGATGGATAGATGGATAGATGGATAGATGGATAGATGGATAGATGGATAGATGGATAGATGGATAGATGGATAGATGGATAGATGGATAGATGCATAGATGCATAGATGCATAGATGCATACATGCATACATGCATACATACATACATACAGATAGAATAGTATATACATATTTGTACGTACATATTCATTGAAACAATAAATTAAGACATACATAAATATAAGTAAATAACAAATAAGAAGTAAATAGTAGATACATAAATAAATATATACTATATGTATGTAATGTCATGTCACGTCACGTCACGCCACATTATGTCATTTCATGCAATCTAAAATGCAATGTCATGTAACGTCATGTCATGCCAGGTAATGTCATGATATGTACGTATGTATTTACTATTTATTACTTATTTGTTTGGTTCTTGGGTTCATCTCCTTCGTCCTCGTTGTGGCCTGGCTGCCACACAAATTTAGGCGGCGTGTTTGATGCGCGTGTTGCGCCTGGCAGCTGAGGAGGCGAGATTTTTACCACCCCATTTTTGATGGTTTATACCAGCCATAAATGCTGATGACTGGGGGATGGTTTACTATTGTTTTAACCGCACCAATGGAAATGGAATATATTGGAATGTTGTCCTCTTTTGGAATCGGGACATGGAGGGATGAAACATTTCGGGCCTCGCAGCATTTGAACACGCCTTGCGGGGCATCGCCCCCCAGATTGCTGTGAGGATGTGATGTGGAATGCTAAGGGCGGTGGCATGCGAGAATATATTGAGCACAGAAGACCCAACTGGCAACACTCCTCAGAAGCATTTCATGTTTTCAACATTTGACAATGCGGCCGTTGAACTTTCCGCACTGAGTGCCCTCAATATATAGCTACAGGCTACAGTGGTTGACTGCCCACTTCAAGCCGACCAAACAACTTTACAGCAACTCGGGGACAGAACGTGAAATGGGAATCCTTGAGGCAAATACTTGCACCGGTCCATAGAGGTCCCATTTGCTACACTCTTTTAGCCAGATTCTTTAGATCTCGCCATGGGGTCTGGAGCCTCTGCCAGCGTGGCGGAGCGTTTGAAAGAGGCCTCAGTGGATAATGTACGACTGGTCCTTGCGGAGCTTCCCTCACATCAGTTGGACCAACTGAAATCCGCCGTGGCAGCCGTTGGCACTGCAGATGCCAGTGCTGGAGATGAAGAGATCCCGGCCTCTTGGGGTTGGCCCAAGGAGCCCTTGGACCCTGAAGCTTTGCGGATGCACGTGCTGGAGGTGACCAAACCCACTCAACAAGAGGCATGGGATGATGCCCTGGCAGCCAGATCCATTGATGGAAAGAAGGAGGACTTTGTGGAGGAAAAGGCCTTTGCCAATTTGCTCCTTAACAAGGAAGGCACTGGAGAACAGAAAAAGGATCGAGGTATAGATCATCATGCGTACGAGAAGGGAAAGTGGTACCGTTTCCTGAATTTCAAGGGTGATTGCTACGTCGACTGCTTGCTCATCTTCAGCAAGCTTTTGAATATTGACCTGAGCATTTTTGCGGCTGAGTTCTAGTGTCCTTTTTTTCCACTGTCGCCAATGTCTATGGTTGGCATCTTTCGCTTGGTTTTGTTTGTCCCAGCGCTCGTATTTCTCATAGTAAAACAGATCAGCAAGTTGCATCCACTAGCTGGGTGTGTCCCAAAATGGGCAGTATCCCAACCATTGGTGCCCCCCTATATCATGAAACATACAATTCTGGCTGTTTTTGCATCAACACCAATCTTGAAACAGCCGTTAAACAGCCAAAAAACCGCTCCACTTCGTGCCCCAATTCAGTTGCCATAGCGAGGTCTACGTGCACAACTACACCCGCGACATCACGGCCACGCGTCCAGAGAACTTTGCGGAGCTCACTGAGGAGGAGAAGGCGCTGATCAAAAAACTGGGCGTCTACATCAAGGCAGGTGGGCTGGGTGCAACTCGTTTTTTTTTCGTTCTCTGGAAGGCGACAGGCTAGATATTTGGTTATGTTGTGGATGACTTGTCAAACCCCTCCCTTCCCAGTTTTTGATACGCCCAGCAAGACGTGCCTTGGGAAGGGCTGTTATACAAGGACGCAGTTCCCAGGAGCTCCCAACGGAAATCGAGCGCATCTATACGAAAGAGAAAGCGATTCCGGTGATTTATGGGTCTCAGAGCAGTTGTGAGGCCATGAAGACATTCTTTCACTACAACAAGAACAGCACCCTGCTTGATGCCTCCAAGCTGAAACGAGTGAATAGCGGTGCTTTGGAAGATTGTCGTAGGGCCATGGTGTGGTCCATGAAGTTGGGAACCACGCTCTGTATTTATTGTGGTGATGTGCTGCCAGATTTTCTGGAGAAGATTTGCATCTCTAAATACAAAGACACCTTTCCTCTCTCTTTATTTATGTATGGCGGCATGGAGAATGACATGGTGCGAGAGAAGATTTTTCGGGACGATGAAAAGGAGGCCGGCCAATGCCCCATCCGACCAGGCTTTATGGTGTGCATCATGATCATGTACGACACCATGGGTTTGCAGATGAGTAGTATGCGCAAGGAAGAACTGGTGGGTAAAATCCCAGAGTTTGGGCGGATGCAGGAGGGGCAAGGCTTAGTGGGGCAAGGGTGGCTGCAAAACATTGTCCTCTTTCAGATGTTCGTTGCTGCCTAGATACCTACATACCTACATGCTACATGCCTACACATCTACACACCTACATACATACTTACACGCATCGGCATGTACGAAGATAGATGTGTGTTAAGGTGACCGTCATTATTGATTGATACACCACTACTTTTCCAAGGTGCCTTTAGTAAAAGTTAGGGGCCAACCGGGCCAACCGTTTGGGGCCAAAGGCGGCTCAAGCCCTCAGGAGATCCGAACATACAACGACGACGATCGGATCAAGGCCCTGGCCGAGATGAGATCTGGAAAGTAGCGGGGCCATGCGGAGCCATGCGGAGCCCAAGACTGGCACTGGCCATGCGGTTTCACCATGTTTCACCCACCCATTTGCGGGGGACAGCCCGGGGACAGCTCCAAAAAGCATCAAAAAGCATTGTGCAGATGGGTCAAGGCTTTGAAGGCAGATGTGGGTCAGTGAAAAAAAACCATGCAGGTTTGAGGGTGCTTCATAGAGGACTTGCAGTGAATATCTTCCAAAATGAAGAGAACAGATTCTTTTTGGATGTTGGTCTGTTCGAGTCTATTCATTTTCCTGGACACGACGAATTCCAAGTGAGCCTTTTACTTCGATCTTCGGTAGCAACTGTCATTCCATGGTCAGTTGCGAGGCATCGTTGGCTCCACTTGATGGAAGGTGGGCGGGCCTTGCGTTCACATGGGGGTACGAAATTGTGAAATTCCCTGCTTAAACCATTTATGCTCCACCTTTGGTGGATTGTTGGCTTGCGCAATATGAAAATCAGCAAACGCACTCCGGTAAAGCACGGATAGGAATCTTCTTCCATTGTGAAGGTCCGCCGTCGCAAGCCGCCTCCGCCCCCCTGCTTTTTTCCATCTTTTTCCGTCTTTTTCCATCTTTTTCCATCTTTTTCCTTGTAAGTTCCTCGCCAAACTTCGACTGGAGGCGCCTGACGACCCAGAAGCTGCTTCTTTCCAATGCCCAGTGAGCGCCGAGCCTCGACCGCCGGGCGCGAGCGGGGGCCCAGTTGGCATTCGCCCAGCCAGGTACTGCACGGGGCTCTTTGGGAAGGATGCGGCACTGGAGCCTGGCCCTAAGAAGGTGAGGTTGGCAAAGATGTTGCGGATGGTGATGATGATGACGGCTATATTATTAATATGGTATATATATATAATTATATATATATATTAATATGACTATTATTGACTATTATTACTATTGACTTATATTACCATTATCATCATGAATCATTATGGTGATATATGGTGATTATTGTTATCATTCTTACCATGTATTTGATCAGGATTTTGTGATGACTATCGTCATCGTCATTGTCTGTTCATTGGACAATCGCCTCCTGCCACCGAGTCGACCGTGGAGAACATGGCTTCGCTCAGGTTCTTGAGCTCCACCAGTTGGCCCGTGCAGCTGTTGGACTTCGAGGCCCTTTGGGCAGCTTGGTGGCCCTGGGTGAAGAAGGTCATGGGGATTTCACCACGGAATAGTGGAATATAGAGGAATAGTGGAAGTGGGTTGGTCGCGAAAAATGGAGAAGGCACCCAATTTGTGGCCATGAATAGTTGCCATAGTGACATAGTGTTTTTCTCTGGCCATTACCCCGTGTTGTTCAGCTTGAGACCCACCTGGCATGCTGAATGCCCTTGCCAGGTGCATTTGAGGAGCTCCAGTGATCTCTCGGTGACCAAGAGATATGCCACAGATCTGCCACCAGGCAGGTGGACACCGTAAATTCTGCAGAAATGGGTTCAGACCGCGGACATTCGAAGAATGAACCATAGATCGTACTAGATTGTTCCGTAGTCTTGGCTCAAGGGCAGGACTGGGTTTGAAGGCTTTTAAGGATGGGCAGAGTGGTGGAACTTCTGGTGAAGGCCTTGGAAGCCACGGAGGGTCTTCAGTTTGCTCCTATTGGGTTTCCCAAAGATGTTCGCACCGGTGTTTTTCTCGGTACTTTGCGAGACTTGGCACTTGCTGCTCTGTGTTTGTTGGAGGGTGGCGCTGAGGCATGTTTGTTCTATGTATCGGAACATGTTGTTTTTGCTGACCAAAGCTATTGCAAAGCGTAGAAGACGTTTAAGTTGCAAAGCTCACGGCTTGCCATCCATCCTATCTGTTTGACGTTCAAATCCCGTTTTTGCGAGGAGAGTGGCAGTCCTTGTACGCTACTCTTCTGATGCGTTTTGAGAAGTGCAAGCAGCTGGGTCGTTTGTTCTACGAGGTCGGTGGAGGACTTCGCCCAGTGGCCGTGGGGACCGGCCCAAGCAGCGATGTCCGCACCGTGGCCACGGCGCTGTGTTTGTCCAAACGGCTGTTGCAGGCGCGCGCCGAGGCGGCGCTGCTGCTCAGCCTGATGGTGACCATGCCAGGTGCCCCTTTCGGCAACTTCCAGCTGACCCCTGAGATGCTGCGCAACGGCACTGGGCTGCCCTTGGTGCGCCTGGGGCGCTTTGAAGATCTGAAGCTGGAGTGGCTGGTGCTGGGAGTGGCCAAATGCGGCACCACCTCGTTGCAGTATAATTTGGGAATCCATCCGGATGCCATTCTGAAATCCACTCACCAGACCACTTTCTCTCACACCTTGCTCTATTCGTCCTCTCGCTTCCTGCCAGTTCACCAGCTGCAACAGGAATTCTTGAGTGGACCGCCTTCCACATTGACCGGACATCCAGATGTCATCAAGGCCAACATATCTAACTGGGCTCAGCCCACGCGTGAGAAAATGGTGGGCTGCTCGTTAGTGGCTGATTTGGTACCAGCCTATGAAGATGGAAGTGGCGACATGCTGAGCTCATTGGCAGATCCTGATGCAACAACTGAGCGATTTCTCTACCCATTTTTACTGTCAACTTTGCTGAAGTCGAAGCCTCTGAAGATGCTCTATGTTGTGAGAGACCCTTAGACAATTAGCAGAAAGCTTCCTGTGACTCAGTATATTCCAGTATATCAGTTCTAGCTAGACATTTCAAAATGTGTTGTAACAAGAGGGTGCTTCTGCCCGTTTCAGCGACCTGCAAGGATCCTTTGGAATGCTTCCTCTCATGGAACGCTTGGAAAGGGATTGTTCCACCCTGGTGCTCTCCCGGCAATTTCTCCAGTTTGTGTTGGTATTCGGTGGGGCATTGCAGGATGTCACAAGCCATCCACTTGGTTTGCTCAGAAGTGTCCAGCTGTTCCAGGCAGAATCTGGGGCTGCTAACCACGTCTCAAACCAACGATCCAGAAGCTCTGGTCCGCGTGGCGGTGTTCCTGGGGCTGAGCCCTGACTTCTACAGGAACCATGGTTGGTCCCTGCACGCCTTAAACGTGGGCAAAGCGGGTCGGCACAGCAAGCAGATCCTTTGCCGAGCAAATTTCACCTCCATCCGGCAGCAGCTGAAACAGATCTTCCACGAGGAGTATGGCCAGCTGGCCCGGCTGCTGGACACTTTTCAGTTGGTCGATGGGTCCGCTGAGTCTATGGTGGCAGCCAGGGAGTGGAGCTGTGAGGAAATGAAGGGCCGCTTGGGATTGTTGGAAGTTGGAAGACAGTAAGAGATACCCTCTGGTAATTTAACATAGCTATTGAAAATGGCCATTTATAGTTGATTTTCCCATTAAAAATGGTGGTTTTCCATAGCTAATAGTGGGAATAGAACGAGATGGGACTAGACATTTGGTGTCTGCATTCTTAGACACGTCTTAGACGCCTTCTTCCACATTCATATTGTTGACAGGATAGCTTTGAAGAACACCCAGAGGTCCGATGTCATGTATGGCTCTCCCGATCGTTTTGGGATGCTGCACTTACTGTAAGCGTGGGCTCCATGGAAGTGTCAGCCAAACAGCGGCCTCAATAGCTTCATCCGCTAGTAAACCAACATGTAAATGGATAAACCATCAACATGCCCGAAAGCGCTCCATTTATAGCCGACTTTCACGTGCCAAACGGGGAGAGAGAGATTACTGGACTTACATTGCTCTTACGGACTGTAACCAGTCGTCAGTTTGGTGGGTGATTACCTGGAGGTTGCCCAGATTCAATTCTTTAGCCGCAGGCATCGAGACCTTTCAGCAGCTGAGGCACCTAAGGAATGTGGGGGATGATAAAATATGGGCTGATTTGGGTCAACGTTTGCCGTGGCATAGCCATTTAGGTCTTTTTGTTATGGTACCTGGTATTGTTGGTGTTCGTATCTTCCCACGATGACTAGGATTCATGTGGATTCTGTGTCCCAGTTGGCTTGAAGAACTCTGGCCACTTTGGGAGGCAACTCTGGCCAAAGCCTTCACTTCTAGGGCCAGGTTCCGTGGATCCTCAGGCAGTTCGGAGCATTTGGGAACCAGAATCACTGAACACATATCAAAACAGTCTGTGTACATTCTGGGGAGTTTTATGTGAGTTTTGAGACTGCTAGATTTCACTCCTGGTTTGGTCAGTTTCTACATTTGGTTCTCCCACTTTTGTCTGGTGCCAAATGTCCGATGCATGCCAAACTCCGCGGCAGGGCATTTCAGCCGTCCCAATCTCAGTCGAAGTCGCCCATGACATGACAAGACTTTGAGCCCAGCTCCACTGAGGGGTGTGACTTTTGCCAAGAACACGCGGGGCTACCAAGGCGAGGCTGTAGAATGCTGCTGTTGACTTCGATTGTTTGTGAATCATAGTGTCATTCTGTCGGTGGTGTGGTCCCATGAAATTTGGCCCGGCCGGGTGCTATGACTGCTATGACCTGAGGCCCATCCGCGTGCTGTCCGTTGATGGTGGGCACTGCGCCTTGTGGTTGGAACCTGCGGTGACTTTGCGGGCCCTCTTCCCGGCAGCTCAGCTGGAATCGATTCGGACTCGTGACATTTGTTTGGTGGATATCGGATTTGCGGCACTGTCCTTGGCAAATCTTAAGCTTCGTAAGGTTTGGAGCTGAAGATGTCCGGGGACATTTCCGGACTTCCAAAGACTTCTGTGCTTCCTTGAAATCTGAGGAAAAAGTAACCACGCAGCTCGCCACCTACAGGCCAGCAGTGCAGAATCGCAGGCCTTTGAAAATCATTTCGAGCACATTGGGGTTCACCATCGGCAGGCAGGAGGATTCTTGTGGTTCCATGATGGGAGAGTCCTCCTTCCAGAAGCTCGAAGTGTGTGATCCCAAGGTATCCCAAGTATCCCAACGTTGTTCGCACGTGAGATGCGATGGCTCCTGGGATCTCCTGGGATGGGCCGAGGTTCACTGGTCAGCAGTATTTCAGCCTCCAGGCTGCAGCTGATTGGAGGTGAGCGGTGCTGGAGATGGGGTGCATGTGAGGACAAGGATGTAAAGTAAAGGATTGTAAAGATAGATATTAATATCTATATATAATTATCTTTATTTATTTATTTATTTATTTGTTTAAATATAATATATATATATAATATCTCAGTTGTGATGTTCAACATGCACACATGTGTATATTTAAACATATGCGCATTGGGTATGTTATACTGTTAAAATGTGTCGGCCTACTGTTTAACATATACACAGCTGATTGTGATGCTCAGCAATGATGACCTGAAAGATTGAAGTGCTTGTCAACTCCACACTGTTCCTCTCCAAACCTAGGTGATAATGCCTTATTTCGTGCTGCCGATGTGCTGGTGGGCCAATGGATTGGGGAGTGCAGCAAGTTGCGAGTGCACTACTCCAAACCAGCAACCAAGCTTTTATTTGAGCAGTTTGGTGGTCCTTTGGGCAGGTCGACTTGATGTAATGAGGGTAAAACATTTTAACCATCTAGGTGTTCTTTGTTAGACTTTGGCGGTGTAGCTGTGAGATGGTCTCTGCTTAGGTGATTGCCTACCTTGGCTTCCTGTTGTTGAATGACCCCGTGGTGGGGAAGTACCACTTCTGGAGCGAACCGTTGCCCCATTACTGGGAGAGGTGCGGTGATTGAGCATCTCCGAGCATGTAATTAATATAATGTGGCACGCCCAGAAAAATCATCAATTTCTTTGATCAAAAATTGGTATGAATCACGAAAATTGGAGGTTTATTTATGGTTTATGGTCGGTGGGTCCAAGCAAGTGGTGCCTTGGCCGCAGGTTTCAGGTGATGCAGGCGTGTGATGTTCACGGTTCCAAGGGGATGCCAGTGGATGGAGGACCTCCCTGTGCCAGGGCTGCAGCTTTCAGCAAGGTTCAATGGGGATCAAATGGGGGTCATAAGTCAACAGATCACGAAACCAGGACTCAAAGAAGGTAGATGCATGCAGATATGGGATATATATGGGATATATGGGATTCACATGGATTCACCACCATGCCACCACAGTTTTTCTGTTTCATTATTCAGATGTTCTGTACATGCGAGTCCTAGACTGTCCTAGGGGGTTGATCCATAAAATGGAGACTACTTAACTTGTCGCATCTCGGATGCTGTAATTTGGGCTGCTGTGGTCACAGTGCATGAGGGCAGCAGTCAGGCGCAATCGTTTTTGAAGAACCTCAGCTTGCGGAGGCAGCATATTGGCAAACAGGCTGAACCGCTGTGTGGGAAAGGCCAGTGTGGATCTGACTGTAAATAATGCATTGGAACACACAATATGACAACATTTAAATACATTTGATACAGTTAAATATCATGTAATATCGATCTGGTAGAACATTCGAACAAACATTCGAACACAATTGGATTATCTGATTCCTTGTGATGCTGTGGGCACTAAGATGGTGTCAGATGTCAGCTTGTTTCAAGGTGGCCGTGATGCAGTCACGCAGGTTTTTGTTAGCACTACAGTCTCCTTAATATGTTTATGCCATGTGCATGATACAAAAGATGTTCTTCCGGGCTATGAGTTATGTGGAACGTGCAGTTCGGATTGGCCGGAAAGAAAGTTGCTAGTCCTTTGGAAGGTTCCCAGGTGCCAAGTTGGCCAGGCTTTCGAAATCCCAGCGTGCGACCCCTTTCGCTGTATGTTGGAGCCATGCACAACCCAGACAAAGCATCGAAGGACGGGGCTGTCTTTTTTTCCGGATTTGTTCAAGACACAAGTGACACAAGCGCTGGATTTTTGTGAGGATGTGCTGGTGATCAATCGAGCCCGTTTGTTGCGCGACACCTACTTCACCTTAGCACTGAATGCAATGAAACACCGCGATTATCCGCCTCTCGGCGAAGGATTAGCGATGCCCGTTACTGGGCCATTTGGGCAGTCCGCGCGCTATTTTTGTGGGCCAAGGGCTGGGTCTGAAGGTTGGGATCCTGGCTCCCAGGCACAGCTTCATCAACCAAAGGACTTGGGTGGGGCCTTATGGCCGCTGAGCTGAGAACTCTTGTGCAATATGGTAATGCAGAAATTCAATGAATTCAATGAAATTCATGCACATCACTTATCATATATGACATATCATATCAGAAAAAGGTAGACAAAGCAGTCCCTTGGTGTTAGCATCCCTGGCTTGAGCCGCCAGGAAGCACATGCCGTACGCTGAGATGGCCGCCTACCGGGCGGCTGTAATGATGCCCTGGGACCTGAACCTGGTGATGTTTCATGTGGCCCAGACGAAAAGACACGACACACATTGGGGGATGGTCATCACCCCCATTGATTTGGGGTTACCCTCTGGTTATGTCAAAATAGCTATTGAAAATGACCATTTATAATGGATTTACCCATTGAAAATGGTGATTTTCCATAGTTATGTTAGTTTACCAGAGGGTAATGATGGTATAATAAATGTACTTCCTGGTGATAGGCATACGCATCCAAATGCCATGTAACTTGACCATGGTTCATGTGGGAATGGCATGTTGGGATCATCCAAGTAGCGCAGCCCGTGTCGGTTGCTCCAAGGATATCTATGCGATGAATCTACCACTCTTTCTCCCTGATCTTGCTGGCTTGCACCGAGTGGCAGTCACCTACTTTGCGCGCTTCAGAATGTCTCTTGACGTAGAAATGTGGCCCAGTTAACTTGACGTTCCACCTTTGCTTTGAGATGATGCATGTGTTTTCTCATTGAGACCCCTGAGAGTCGGCCCCCTTTAGCAAGGAATTCAGCACATGATGGGTCGCTGACTCAGTTCCAAGAACAGACTCAGCCAGGATGATCGCACACCAGGAGCATGCTTTTTGCATTGACAGGATTTTGTGTTCTGCATCAATCAGCAAGTATGTCGTGCTAATTCAAGATTAAATTACTCTGACTGAGTCTTTCTGGCTATTTTTCTAGCTTGTGATGCTTGTGATGCTTGTGATGCTTGTGATGCTTGTGATGCTTGTGATGCTTGTGATGCTTGTGATGCTTGTGATGCTTGTGATGCTTGTGATGCTTGTGATGCTTGTGATGCTTATTGATTGATGCCAGTGCCCCGGGTGATCGTTCTTTGTTGAGGCAGCCCTTCAGTGAAAGGCTTGTCAGCACATGGCCTGCCTCATTGCCATCACATCCATACTCCCCCTTCGACCTGGAATTCCTGGAGGCCGGGCATGTTGACAGGTCCAGCCTTTTCTTGTGAGCCGGGCCTTTTTTTGTACCTGATCTTTCCATGTTTTTGATTGTTTCTTGAGGCCCGACAGTATTGGCTCCACTTCACTGAATACATCAGAGCACCTGCTGTGAAGCATTTTGCAAGCCTCCCAGACTTGCTGTTGCAGGCGGGCTGGTTGGGGCCAACATCCTGACCATCTTTGTTGGGACATACCCACACACATGGCAGTTGTCACGGGTAATTTCCAAATATTTCCAAATATGTGATTTGTTGTACAGACATGCATGCACGCATACATGGTATATTCGCCAGCACATATAATACGCCTATGAATGTATATACATACGCAATACGCGGATGCAGATAGAGAGGAGAGAGGGAGAGAGAGGGAGAGCGCACGCGAGGGAGACAGAGAGGGAGAGATATAAATCAATCAATAAATACGTCCGCCATCATCTCCTTGTGCATGCAATAGAGATAGATATATAATATATAGATCATTATAATAGATATCATATCCCCACAAAATATAGCCTTATATGGTACAGTACCTCCATTTTAGGATCCTGAAATGACCATTGAATAGATCATTTGCAGATATATGTGTTTTCCATTGCGACGCCAAGGTGGCAGACCTGGACGGCCTTTCCATCTCCAAGCAGATGCAGCTGCAGAATGATGAGTGCTTTCGCTCCAGCCAGGAGCGGTGTCACGGTGTGGTGGGGCCATCGGGCCCGGCATGGCCTGGCCCAAGCCCTTGGGGTAAGATGGGCTGATATCCAGCAACCCAAAAAAATATCAAAGATGATCAAAGTGAAACCCAGTAAAAAAAATTCCAACTGAGAGAGACTGGTCAATTCATGTAATTCACATCCCCATATTTTTGGGGGTTTCTGTAAATGGTGACTATGGGTACAATTACGAGCTGCGCTGGGGATCCTCGTTTGCTCGGCACCCCAGGCCTTCTGGTTGGGAGTCTTCGGGGCTTTTCAGCTTGGTCAAGGCGACCGAGTGTGAGCGCATTTTCACTTAGAGACCTTAGCTGTCAGGCTATGTTTGCGTTTTGACTCCTCTATCTGAGATTTCATATCACATGGAACCTCCAAACTCAACCCAGTTGGAGTACAAAAATGACCATCAACATTTGGATGTGGTGGGTTTCCATGTGATCAGTGTTCAAGGTGTGTCATGATTGGCTGAAGTTGTTGTTTCTTCTGCAGGCCCCAACATGTGTCCATGCTGTTCTGTGCTGTGGAGGCCGGCAAAGCGCTTCAAGTCCTACTGCCACTGGGTTTGCAAGAGGCTTCTAGGTGATCCAAGATTGGGATGAAGCCCTGCAACTTGTGGCTGATAAGGGATGGTAAATGATGGCAAATTATGGGAAATGATGGATGGGTTTAGAGATGATTTTGGCAAATTACGGTGCATGTCCAATGGATAGCCCGTTCATGCCACGCCAGGCCGCTTAAAGACCGAGGTCTTGCATTTCACCACACCCTGGGCAGAGAACCTGTGCTGGCTGGGTGGCATGTCCCAGGACCTCAGGATGGGGTGGAGTGCCAATGTATCCAATGTAAAGATTGCGATTAGCAAAGTAGATTAGCCTATATTAGCCTGATTTGTTTGGTATGTTGATGTGTGTTGCTTGGCCATGCTTTTTTCATACCAGGAGCACTGTTGCGATACATCCTTGGGAGTCGAAGGGGATCCTCTCTGTTTCGATGACTTCTGGACATTCCACCGTTGCCTGGCAGCAATCAGCAGCCATCAGCAGCTCACGGAGTTGAAGCATGAGAAGCTCAGGATGTTGTGTCAACACCCTGACCCTGCCGGCTTTGGATGACTCTCGTTGCGGTACCAGCACCTTGGCAGCCTTGGCAGCCTTGGCTTTAGAAAGTTCAGCTGTGCTCGCACAGCTTCGCTGTGTTCAGTTTCTTCCAAGGTGGGCCTTATGGCACAGTCTTTGAGTCGCCTTTGGGTGGGATCCCTTGGGTTCAGGCCGGCAAAGTCACTTGTCATCGGATGTTGTGAGTTGCTTGAAAGGATCAACATTCTACGATTCTACACACTTGGGATTCTGCTTACAGCTTACCATGAGGCCGATTCCACTTGCAAGTGGTTTTAAGGCATGTTTTTTAAAGCATGTTTTACCAATGGGTTACAGCAGCCACATCAGCAACTTGGCACCTACTTGGAGCGACCCGAAGAGCCCGAAGAGCGAATCTCGGCAGGCCATCCCGAGTCAGGAGGAGCCCTTCGTGTTTTTGTGGGACGAGAAATCCGGTGGCACTGCCTTCATGCAGTGGCTGAAATATTCCGCCAGGAGCTTCAGTGGAAATGAGGCCAGTTCCTTTTGCATTCAATATTCAAACTGAAACACAATAATTAATTGTAACTAAGTTGTATAGGCCGTTCTGTAATGAGGATGTACTGAAGCAAGAAACTCGGGGGTGATTTGGCAGACTGCCCTAGGTTTGGCGGCTCGGGATGTTGGAGTCGTCCTTCATGTGGCTGAGCTGATAATTGCACCAAGTGGTACCCTCTGGGAATTTGACATAGCTATGGAAAATCACCATTTTGAATGGGAAAATCCACTATAAATGGTCATTTTCAATAGCTATGTTAAATTTACCAGAGGGTAAACATATCAATGGATTTGGTGTAAGGGAACAATAAAAGGACCCACCCCCTCTTTTCATCGGAAAATCCATGGTTTCCTGTAGATTTGCCCTAAACCAATCCGTTGAACATGGGCTTCACCAGTTTTAATTTTGAAGCACCTGAAAAACCAGGTGCTACTTCAAAAAAACTCGGTGAACAAGTTTCTGCAGCTCAGGTATACCATGCCGGGGCATCCAGTAGCTGCCAGACACTGAGCGCACCGCTGGGTGTCTAAGTCTAAGCGCTCACTGTGGGGCATCCGGGGCCACCGGGTTGGGGGCTGAGGTTGGAACTGCTTTCTATCTGAAGAGCGCAAGTCCTTCACAGAGATCCAAGTTCCAAGTGCTATCTGGGCACTTCGACTGGCCCCTTGACTTCAGACTGTGCTACATGGCAAGGGGAACAGCCATTGGGATTCTTGCTGTTTCAACATTTTTCACGGGAAAGTCATTCAAACACAGAGGAGCCCCAAAGAGGATCGAAGAGTAAGAACAGTAATTTGCCACTGTTCTTCGTAGGGTTTTTCTCTTCCAAATCGGGATTTGGCGAGGCGTGCCATGCATGAGGGCATCGACTGCCAGCAGCGGAAGAAGGCGCGCTGCTTTGTCTTGGTTCGACATCCTGTGGAGCGGTTCCTATCCTACTACCAAGAGAGAACGGCCGAGACCTCAGGGATGGGGTTGCCTTCAGCTTGGCGGGCTTGTCCAGAAATATAAGGTATACAGTGGTATAGATAGTTGTACATATTCATACATAGATATGATGCAGAAAGATGGTACATATTTTAATATGGTAAGCAATACTGCCTTTTTCTACTTTTTTTTTTTTAAAGCAGCTATTCAGTACTTTGGTGACCATTTTCAAAAGAGACGTGACCGGCCGGCGGCCTTGAATGATTGGAAGCCGCCTTGAAAGGATCTTCTAACCCCTGGGGTGATCACCTAATCATCAGGATATGGGTGCGTTGGAAACAGGGTATGCACTCCAAATGGCAATTTTCAATCGGGAAAGTGACGGTCAACCAATGTCCCCTCTGATCATCAAACATGGCAATGGACAACTCCCTGTTGTTAGACGATTTTCCATCAAAAACTCCATTTCTAGTGGATTTGGCATTGCCACGTTGTATTAGCGGAGGGTAGACATCATTAATCACCATCATATATATATATATATATATTATTATTATTATTATTATTATTACTATATATTTATAATCTATATGGTAACCATTATCAACCATTCATATCATCATTATGGATTTTGGAGCATCTTTTCAGACCAAGCCATGGGGCGTTCTGAGGACCAGCACTTTGCTCAGGGTCTGGGCCGAGGGCCAGCTGGCACCCTGGCAGAGCAGCTCCAGGCAGTGGGAGGATTGAAGGGGTGAAAATGGGTGATTTAATTAAGCCCCTTCACTATTTAAGAACATATGCATGGTGAACTTCTTGAAAATGGTGATGGTGCAGTTTTGGGGTGATCACGGTGATCATGTGCTGGTATTTAAGAAGGACAATAACCCCAAAACTGGAGGTTGAACTGAGTCAAGATGAACACTTTGCGGCCGCCATGCTGCCTCATTCGCTCTTAGTATTAAGAGGCTTTAAGAGGTGATGTGTAAAGATGATACGGATGCAGCAGCCACAGCCCAACCTTGTCCAACCTTGTCTCCTCATTCTCCTGAGTGGGTTGATGGTAAGAAACTTCAAGATTTTGTGAATCAATGAATCAATTCAAGACTCCAAGACCTGAAATCACGTTGTTTCAACCAACGTGATTTCACTCCATACCATTGTGTGAACCTCCGTGGCCTCCAGGGAGGTTGAGTGGGTTTGCTGGGTTTTCAATGGTTTTCAAGCCTTCCATTGACAAAATCACACAAAACCATGGTGAGCTGAGGTTGGAGCGCGGCCGCATGGCGTTTCTACTTGAGAAGTGTGGAACGCGAACGTCTCTGGTACAATGGTGAGGACCACTGACAAAACCCTCCCCGGAGACCCGGCACTGTATATGCCCCAGCTATTTCACTACATATAGATCTTCACATTCAATTTGTTTCTATATTGAGTTGATTTGAGTGGACCCTTATCGACATGTGACAAACAGTTGTTGAGTTATGTGTTTCTGCGGCGTGCAGGAGACAGGCATCTTCTGCAACAGGCATCTCGCGCAGTGAATGCAGGGAGTGGCCTTAGTCTACTGCGGAGCTTCGCTTCAGATTTCAAGATCTCTGAATTCAAAGTTTCATAAAGTTTCTTTTTAATCATGTTCCCATATGACCCATATGAATATCATATGACCCAAAAAAGTTCCCTGGATATCTTCTGAAGATTTGCCCCAAAAAGCAGCTGATGGCAGGGAGAACATGCTATGTCTGGACCTGCAGAAGACCAAGGGTCATCCGTTGGGCCATCGAGTGCGTCCTGAGTCTGCCAAGGACACGCATGCGAAGGGAAGCCCTAGGTGACTAGATGGTACATCAATGCAATCATATTTAGATATATTTTATTTATTTTTATTTCATATCATTCATATATACTTCATATAATTCACATATATTCACACACATAAATATCATAAATATATTCATATGATGTATCTTCAAATTATCTTCATGTTTATTCCTGATGGACTTGGATGTGTCGAATGGGCAATGTGTCGTATGATCCAGTCAGCTTTGGAGAAACCACTGGATTTCATGGTGATTTCCACCCAGGGAATCCAGGGAACGCCGGCAGCTGGCTTGCACTGGGGCTTACGTACTGTAAGTGGTGCATCATACCAAATACAAGTGGAATTTGCTGGAATGCACCCAGCTGCTTCACCATTTATAGTGTTTATCTTGACCACTCATTCACTACTGTAATGGTAATTTCACTCCCCTGGTGTAATTCTCAGCCCAACTCTCACTATGGATCCCAGTGGGTGTCGCGCAGGAGCGCTTCTACTACCGCTTCTTGGCTGGTCCACAGAATCGCCTCACGTGGGCCCTGGATCCAGAATTTGGCGATGCCCGGGCCTTAGCTACCTTTGTTTGAGGGTTGCTGGATGTTGCTGGTGATTTTTAAAGATTTCAGAGACTTTTGAGGAAACCCGTTTAATTTCCCAAAACAGTGTGTCCATGTGTGTCCACACTGAGGGTTCCTAGCCCGGGTTCGAATCAACGTAAAACATCCTTTTTCACTTTTGAAGTTTCATGTTCGTGGCGTGCGCAACATTTGCTCGCGCAACATTTGCTCACGCAACACTTTAAACACTTTGTGCGTGTCGGGTCGCTCTCGTCGTGGCGTGGTGCTGATTTGACTTTGGCTCCCGCAATCCTTTCGACATTTTTGTACCTGCTGGATAGTTCTTGTAGCTTGCGCAACCCTTTCTGCATGACTTCGTGTTGGATCGCTCTTGTTGTGGCGTGGTGCATTTTTTTTGGTGGGTCCTTGCATAGAGATCCTGTCAGGTCTTGGGAAGGTGCTTGTATAGGGCTTTTGTGAGTTCCTTGAAAGGATGCTTGGACAGGGATCTCCTGGGTTCTTGGAAAAGATCCTTGCTCAGAGGTGTTGTCACTTCCCCTAGACAGAGATCCCCTACAGGGTCCTTGTGAGTAGGTGGAAAGGGGTCTTGCTGAGAGCCCGTGTGTTCTTTCGCTTTCTTTTGGTATGCAGCTTGCACCAAGGCTCAGCGTCACGACATGTGGTTATGCCACCACGCCGAAGTGGTTTTTCCCCACACAGTGTGTCCACACTGAGGGGGTCTTATGGTAGGTGTTAAAGGCCGGGGTTAGATCAGGGTACGCTTTGTGGGTTGCTTGTGAGATGTCCATGTGCATTTCGACTGCGCATGCTCGCACAAGATGAGCCTGAAGGTATCGTTTTACTAGCTTGCCGTGCCCATTTTTTGAGCTATGTATCCCTACCCCCTTAGCTTACCAAAAAGGACCCGGGGGACCCCAAAAATGTAATACACAATACCCCTTTTTGGGACCCACCCTCTATATAGCTATCATTAGCAGGGAGGGATGCAGGTGGGGGGTACATGTTACATTTGTTGAGGGCCCCCCCCATACGATGACATGTTTCATGTAACATGTTTCTTCTAGGTATGTTGACCTGTCTTGGAGGCTATAAAGACCAAAAAATGTACAGTAACGTTACATTTTTAGGTCTCTTAGATCCATATAGGACTACATATGGTACTTTACGCTCCTAGAAGTCCCTAGTAGCAGGATTTCCAAAACCTGCATTCTGACCATACCATAAATGTATGTCACATTTACATTTTTGAGGTCCCACCCTCTAAGGTAGTGGGGATGGCTATGTCAATTTTTCGTGGCAGACGTGACACTTTCAGGACATTTTGAGGTCTAAAACGTCGTTTTGCGTGACAGGGGCAGGACATCGGACACTTTTTCATCCGCGTGGCACGCGTGGCAGGCGTGGCACTTTCGGAACGTTGGCCGGCGTGGTAAAAAGGAACAGATTTTGCATGGCAGTCGCATTATTTGATGAACTTGGACGACGTTTTGAAAGGGTCGAAAGTTCCTTTTTGTGAAACTGTCGTCATTTTTGATTTGAGAATGATGATGATTCCATGTGGCAGGTGCAGCACTTCTGGTGCCTCCGGTTCAATTTTTGTGGCAGCCACAGTGCTTTGTAGACCTCTGTCAAAAAGTGGCCGAAACCTAGAGAAAACAGCGTTTGACGTTTTCAATGTTCATTTTTCGTGGTGTGTGCAATGTTTTGTGAGATCTAACATGTGCTCGTGCAACCCTCTCCGCACTTTGAGCGTGTCAGATCGCTCTTGTTGTGGCGCGGTGCGAATTTTGATATCGCTCGCGCCGCGCAACCCTCTCGGCACTTTGTGTTGGAGCGCTCTCGTATCGGCACTTTGTGTGGGCAGATCGGTGTCCCATTGCTTCCTACTTTGGTTTCCTACCCCCCACACTGTTCGTTTTCTCTTGCCGGAACAATTTTCTGGCATGTATATACTGTAAATAATTATACTTGTACCCCACATGGTGGTAAAATTCATTGGCAGGAAAAAAATGGACAGAGGAGGTTTGCCTTGGCCACTACGTAGTTTCCCCCTCATGTCTTTCAGGCAAGCACGGCTATTTGGCGCTTGCGCCGCTGCGTGGTGGGAATGCAGACCGAGCACTTTCAGGCCTTGTCGCCGTGAAGGTGTAGCCCAGTGGCTGACTCGTTGGGAGTTTTTGTGAAGCACCCTTGTCTCAACAGTTTGGTGCTTTTGCAAACATGGACATGTTTCCTTAGGGTTTGCCGTCCATATATTGAGTGAAAAGATGAAAAGTAAAAGTGGCCACAGCCGAAATACATCCAAACCATTCCAAGGACAATGTTTGTAGCGATTTTTGCACTGGTGTTGAGGAGGTTGACATGTTGACATGAGCACTCCAGCTTGGGGCTCGGGGCCTTGCACCTTTGCGTGCCTTGGCACAGGGCTTCAAGGAGGTGCTGGCTCACTACTTCCCATGGCTTCATGAGGTACCAAAGGACCATCACATCAGCCATGGGATGAAGACCTGAACAGCGTACCCTTCGGTAACAAAAGCTGGCAGGGAAGACCCAATCCTTCACAGGCGCAAAGGAAAGACAACCATCTTCAGAGGGTTTTTCTGTTTCCAAATCTTAAAACTAACCGCTAAATTATTGATATGAGATGCTTTCATCACACTGAACAACTGGGATGGGTATTGATGCGGGAAGGGGATGAAGATCCATTTGCCCACATTTTTTTTTATTAGACTTTATTAGACCGTAACTGGGCAGATGAACTCCACTAATGTGGATTTCTCCTGAGTTCGCTTCAGGAAATGTGTGCAAGAACCACTGGATTTTAGAGGATTTTACCATCATTGCAAAAATCCAATCCCTCAAAAAACACACCACGGGCGGCTGGCGAAGGAAGACCCTGCTCAGCGGCGAGCACGACGGACCGTGGGATCTGCACTGCTGACGTCCCTGCCACATTTTGCCAAGAGGCTGATTGCCAAGTACAACAGCAAGGACCCAGGTGGTTGATGAATGGTTGAGAGGGTTACATCGTTAGGGATCATCATAATATTCATAATCCATGAGCTGGGAATTTCATTCTTGACCACCCGTTACTGTAGACATTTTGATATTCGCATATGTTACCATCCAGTGCAGGCATGGAATTCTAGTGTCATCAAACAGTGACACAGATATGGTGTGGGCTGCTGACTGCGAGCCACGGTTTTGCTTTCTCGAATTATACGCGCTCCCCGTCAAAAGTCGGATCGTATAGCTGTATTGAGGGATGGTCATCAATCCATTAGTCGGGATTGATATCTTGAAACCAACTGCGATATAGAGATTTTGATGCTGGATTTTCCGTCAGCTAGGATTCTAAGGTTGTGAGCTGGTACCCCTCTATGAATCAACCCGTGGGAGGACATTTGAGCCATGACAAATACCCCCTATGGGTTAACATAATCCCCATAAATTGGGTAGTACAACCAAAGATACTTAAAATTAACAACAGTATTTTTCATTGCCCATCAATGAGCCGGATTGAAGGGCCGCTGAGTTCGAAAGGTGCACACAATGATCATCAATGATCCATAGTTCACAGCGAGTTAAGCTCATATAACAATTCCCATCATGGATAACCATAAACTGTCTAATGAGCAAAACCCCATGATGCACCATCCCCATTTAGGGTTTACGATTGGGTAGACACCATTTGGGATGATGTAAATGACAGTTGGTTGCTGAATGGGATGCAGGACATGCGGGTCTACTACGCTGCCAGGCAGCTGGGTCAAGCTTGACCTTGTTCACTGATATGGCGTGCATTTTTTCTTCGGTTGAACTGTCTCAACGCAGCTTGCAACACAAGCAAAATCAAATAAGTACTGAAATCGTGTTTCGGTGGGAGATTGGGAGATTCTTCAAAGCTTTGGCAGTTCCAACACTTGCTCTGTACGCTCTTTATCTCTTTGATCCCTTCATGTTTGGTTGTTTTGGTTCAAGCCAGCGGCTGGTCTCCGAGTCGAAGTGGCAGTCGGCAGTGAGAACAGCATCGCAGGATGGAAGTGACCATCGTGGATAGCGGCGACCTGCCTGAAGGGACCATCATCTCCTTCCATACCGGGACTGTGCGTCGCCATGCCCAGGTCCAAAATGGAAAGGCCATTGGCGTGACGGGCATTGGCACGGAGCCGGTCCGTGTGGATCTGATGGCAGAGATTGGAAGCCACACCTTTGATGTGAAGGAGGGGCAGGATGTCTATGAAGTGCCCATTGGTAAGGAAGAAACCAGTCTGAAGCTGCAGATCCGTGGGGCTGCAGGCAAAGAGGAGCCCACAGAGTCCGGCAGTGGGGTCTCCAGAAAGCTCCAAACAGCCCTGATGATGCGCAGCTACTTGGACAATCATGATGTTTTGCGCCAAATGCAGGAGCTCCTGCAGGAGATGGTTGTGAGCCAGCCAGAGGATCCAGTGGAATTCATGATCAAGCGGCTGGAGATGGTGTGCAAGGATAGTCAGGGTGCGGATTATGATCTCATTGAGGGCGAGGTGGCAGGAACAGTGCAGAAAGCCGATGGACCCAAGGAAGCCGCAGCGGATAGTGATTCCGATGACGGCGCGGACGATGGACCGGATGAACCTCCACCTCCCCCGCCCCAGCGCAAGCAGAGACAGTCCGTCTCGGCAGAAGCCTATGGCGCCTTCAACGAGCGCAAGGCCTACGTGCCCAAGGTCATTGCCAAGGATGAGGCTCAAACTGCCCGGCTGCAGGAAGTTCTGCAAGCCTGTTGGATGTTCAAACACCACACTCCGGAGAACATGAAGATCATTTTGGATGCTATGCAGGAGAAACAGGTGGAAGCTGGTACCCGTCTGATTCAGGAAGGAGATGAGGGAGAGGTGATGTGGGTGATTGAGGATGGTGAGTTGGATTGCATCAAGGTCATCCAAGGGCAAGAGAAAGTGGTCAAGACCTGCAAGCGTGGAGATGTCTTTGGCGAGCTCGCCTTGTTGTACAACTGCAAGCGTGCTGCCTCTGTGGTAGCCTCCAGGGCGTGCATTTTGTGGGAGTTGGATCGTGAGACCTTCAAGGCCATTTGCTATGAAGCTGCTCAAAAAGCTCCCCCCGAGTACGAAGGCTTCAGTGCCCCTGCAGGATCTGAAGCAGCGCCAGCTGTTTCCTTCTCAGAGGCTGCCCCAGCAGTGGCCGCAGCCGCCGTGGCAGCAGATGAGGAAGCCAAAGCAGACGACTCCGATGCGTCAGATGATGACGCCCCAGATGAGTCAGCACCAGTGAAGAAGCCTGTGCGACCTCCAGGAAGACGCACCGGAGTCAGTGCAGAAGCGAGCAAAGGTGACGCAGATGATTGGGTGCCACCGGTCTATGAGAAGACACCTGAGGAACGAGCTTCGTTGTCAAACATTATCAAATCCTCCCGGGATTCCAAGATTCACATGCTCTTTGGCACCGTCACCCAGGATACTTTTGAGAAGATTTTGGATGCCATGTTCATCAAGAAGATTGCCAAGGGGGAGAATGTGATCCAGCAGGGTGATGAGGGCGACTACTTCTACATTGTGAAGAAGGGTGACTTTGACATCTTCGTGAAGAAGGGTGATGATCCACCAAAGACACTCAGCGAAATAGTTTGGATGCAGAATCCTCCACTATGCAACCACAAAAGCCGGACTTTGCTCTATACAGTGCCCAAATTCCATCTTTATTTCCCTCTATCTTCTTCACATCTCAACCTCCATCATCCATTTACCATCTCATCATTGCACAGAAAAAAAACCAGTATTTCCTATCCACGATTTCATCCTGTATAATTATTGTATATTATTATCAGTCCAATCACAATTATCAACTGTTAATCATCATTCTTAATTATTCTTATTCATTATTGTCAAAATTCTTGCCAAGATCAATGTTCTCAAGATTGCATGATTGATCCGTAGTTATTATTCCAAAGACCAATCACTATTATTATATAATCATATTATCATTTCTTTTCTGTCTTACATCATGATAAGCCATAATTACATGATTAATGACTTGCATTGATTTTCATAACACTGGAATTGTTAAGCACAATGATTCCACTTCGGTCCACTTCGGTCTTCCACTTCCATGTTTTCCATCCCAGGAAGGTTTTCCAGTGCGGCCCCGGCTTCGCTTTTGGCGAGATGGCCCTGCTCTACACCTGTCCGCGCAGCGCCACCATCACGGCGCACGACGACTCGGAGGTGTGGAGCCTGGACCGGACGGCCTTCCGAAACCTCGTGGTGCGCAGCAGTGAGGCGCAGTTCAAGGAGCCCTTGGTGGAAAATGGGAAATCATGGGGCGGTAAGATGAGGATCATTAGCATGATATAAACTTTAATATCAACCTAATATGTGAGGATCAGGGTTAGATGAAGATGCTTTTCCTTGTCGATGAGTTTTTTTTGGGCATTTGGAGGTGGGAAGGAGAGATCGGGCACTTGATCATGTTTGTTTCGTTCGGACCGCAATTCTGACACAAGTAGACAAACAAAAATCAAATAAAATTGTGGCACTCTAGCCCAGAGCGAAACAACATCAAAAAGTCTTGAGGTATAATGGGCGTGCAGGCTATGACAGTATGGTTCATTCATAGTTCATGCAGATGTTGGAAACAGTACTGATGCAACCAGCGATGCTTGGATAGAACTGGACATTTTTAGCCAACAGAGAGAAAAAGATTTGACCGGTACAATACAGGTATGATATGTCTCCAGGTTTCTCTTCTCGATCCTCTTGGTGGCACCAACTGAAATGTTGCACAAAAAACGGTTGGTGGTCCCCTCAAAAGGTGATGTTGACGGAGTAAATATGAGGAAGTCTGTGACAACCTTCGTCAGTTGCTACTACTTGAAAACCCCATTTAGTCGACCAAGCCTTATTTAGTTTTTGCTGGAGTAGGCAAGGGCCGAACGTGATGACATTGAGGCGTGAAAAGTATGAAATTGAATCTCATTGCGATGACAACTTGTCAGATCTGACTATTCGCAAAAGCATAGGCATAGGTGATTGGCCCAAGAAGTCAAGAACTAAGCCTGTGCCACTGCAGTCGTGGAAGACCAACCCAAACCATCATAATGATAGATACTGAAGGAGACTCATAGTATCTGTCCTTTGCACTTCAGGAGTCCTGCAAGTTCCTGAATAGTTGCGACATCTTCGCCACTTTGACCCAAGATCAGATCTGTTCGTTGGCAGAGGTGTTGGAAGAAGAGGAGTTTGATGATGATGAGGCCATCGTGGAGCAAGGCGAGAAGGACGACAAGATGTTCATCCTTCGAAGTGGCCAGGCAGTCGCTTGCATCGCCGGCGAGAAGGGTGAGATCGAGGTGAAGCAGTACAGCATCTTGGTAGACTGCGTAGGGATCAGCAGTCTGCTTGGGAGAATGCAAAACATGAAGAGACATTGAAGATCATAAGTTATCATAAGATCATTAGAGCATTTTGAAGCTGCATGTTGTATTGGATTGTATTGGTCATTATTGGCCCACATTTCCACAAATCCTTTCGTTGTGTTATTCCAAGGTAAAGGCGAATATTTTGGAGAGATTGCGCTGCTCAGTGGACAGCCCCGAAAAGCCAGCGTCTATGCGGTGGGCAAAGCTGTTTGCTTCTACATCACGCGGCCCACCTTCAAACGAATCTTGGGACCCTTGCAGAGCTTCTTGGAAGGTAACATGGATAAGTATGCCAAATACCAAGATGCCATGAAAGAGGCCGCCGGTGAGCAATTGGATGAAGAGAGGGATGCTCATGAGGATGAGGATCTGCACAGTTCAGCGAAGCAAGAGAAGAAGCCCAAGGCCGCGGCCGAATGCGCCCAGATTGATTGTTTGCCAAATTCTGGTTTTCTTAGGTTATGAGGTTGACCAGGTTGACCTCCTTGAAACAACTCTCCTGGAGCATAACTGTCACTAGCATCACTGTTGACCTCCTCAAAGCTCTGGGAAGTCTGGGAGCACAGGTCGTGCGCAAACGCGAAAAGAAGCAGGAAGAGATCAAAGTTGAAAAGAAGGTGGTCAGCGAGGCGGGCTCTGAAGCACCACCCGAGACCTTGGCAGACAAGGTGGCTCAGGACAAGGGTTGGATGGAACATGATTTGATATGATTTACTGTAATAGGATGGGATGGCAACTGCACGACACTAAAATGACTAAAGGTTGAAATTCATAAATATTGGGCCTTCATGTGACACTGTAGTCTCAAAACTTGAGAGAGAGAGAGAGAGAGCGAGAGAGAGAGTCGAGGAGATGCTGTGTCTGCGAGGCGGTTCCACATTCCCTGTGCTCGCCAGTGGCCGCCAGTAGGCAACTTGCCATTGGGCAACAGTTGATAAACATATATAAACATCATTTTGCTGTTTTTAGCTTGGGCCATGCGTCTTTGGGGCAGGACTTCAAGAACCCTGCGTTGGTCACACCAAGCGACGAACATGTGGTGTCGGATGCGCACATGATGATGTTCGGTGGAGTGGTTCCGGGACAGAAGTTCACCATGGACAAACACATCCATTGCCGCAGCGGCTTTGAGAAGCAGCAAAAAGGCGGGCCCAAGTCGCAATGTCCTGGGGATTCACATGGATTCACTATACAGAATCTTAACAATGGGGTTCTAAGTTCCAAGATTTTGAGTTTGGCCTGGGAGTGTCAGATGTGTCAGGGATTTTAGCTCAGCATGATCTGTTGCTCCAGCAGATTTGAGATGTCTTTTTCAGTCCCAAAACTTCTGGAGGTGAGGAAGACTACTACACTTGGACGGGCACCACCAAGCTGAAGCAGCCCACCGACATTGCCGTGCTGTGCCAGAAGGGGCAGAAGTCCGCGAGCGATCCGACACCGAATCAGGACCAGAGACATGAAGAGACATCCTTCGACCATTGGTTGGTATCATGGTAAAGGGATATATGATATGATAAAAATATATAAATGTATATAAATGTATATAAATGTATATAAATGTATATATATATATATAATTATATAACATATAATTATATATATTATAATTATACATATATAGATCGCGATATAGAGAGAGAGAGAAAGAGAACGAGAACGAGAACGAGAAAGAGAAAGAGAGAGCGAGGGAGAGAGACAGAGAGAGGGAGGGACAGAGAGAGAGAGAGATATATATATAAAATGTAATTACATGTCATAGGATGCATCTACACATGTATATATATATAATTATATATATACGTATGTATGTATACCCCAATCTCCATCAAATAAGTTCATTCCATCACCCCGGGTCACCAACAGGCCTTTTTGCGTTTGCCAGGACAACTTCTTCATCCACCACGTGGGCGCCATTACGATGTACGGAGTGTGTGATGGCCATGGACCTTTTGGACACCTGGTGTCCTTCCGCCTGGTGCAGACCTTGCCGTTTTATCTCAGCAAAAGTGACTGGTGCAGTTTGGTCTTGAAGATGTTTGATGTTCCAATTTTCCAAAATGGGGTGACAGAGATTCTCCCTTTCCAATAATCTCCTTTTCTCATTTTGTTTTTCACATTTTCTCACGTCTTTTGGAACCCAAGATTACCCAAGTGGCTGAACCTTGAGGTGAGCACTTTGGCAAGAACTGGGAGGAGGCCCTGAAGGAAGCCTTTCAAAAGGCGCAAGAGGATCTGGAGGAGTTCTGTAACTTGGCACGGTGCTGTGCACTTGATCCGAGATGTTCCAACAGTCTTTGAAACGGAACTCAGAAGGTTGGACTAGCCATTTTTGTGGCTGCTCAGGATCATTTGGGGGTGTGCCCAAAAATTGCAATCTAGCTGTGACATGTACGATTAAGCCTTGATAAAGCAGCGGAGTTGGGCTATACCCCAGTAACTTGACTCATACCCAGCTTCTCGGAATTGGATGATGGGAAGATTTACAGGACCGAAAACCCAAAAAATGAGAAATTCTCAACACCAGCCAGTTTCCTGCAACAAATCACCACCCCATTGAGTTTAAGCTAACCATTGTCTTCGGCGCTCGTTATTTGATCGTCCCATCCGACGATGTCGCCAGGCAAGCTCCACACCATCAACATCGAGGCTTCCGGCGCCGCAGGCTCCGTGCTGGTACTGGAGGAGCAAACGGTGCCTGGGATTGGGAGGGGTGGTGCATGATGGATATGAATTAGATATGAATGGATGTATTTAAGTGCAAAAATATATGTCATTTATCGAATGTCGCACCAATCAGGGAAGGACTTGTTTTGGTGAATGGCCTAATCTTGGGCCACTAGATATGTCAAGTTTTGAAGGGCACATGGCGGGCTCCATGGCGGTGTCCAACAAACTCGGTATCCTTGCGGCCTGGTGAGCTACTGCGCTTCACCATGCATTGGTTTGAGGCAAACATGCCGGAAAGCTCGATTATAATGTATATATATATATCCTTTAAACCATATCTAATAAATCAGCTAACCATGATTTTTGGGCTAGTTCTTAGCTTTCCATCCCATTTTGCTTGGATAAATCCAAGCATTTTTGATGGGTTGGAACACAACCATGGTATGACAATCCCCATGAATTTTCTGAGCTATGATCCCACCGAAGAACATCCCATGGCCGGGGGCTTCACCAGTCATAGAACTAGTTGGTGATAAATCAACTGAGCCAACTAGTTGTGGTATGTTATGGTTATAGTTAACCAACTAGATATTATAGTTATATTTCACCTTAAACTCTTGGTTATAGTTAAACCAAGTCCCAGAAATTGTTGGTGCCATAGTTATACTTATAGTATCTTATAGTTATAACCAACTAGTTAACCAACTATAGTTATAGTTATAGTCAACCTCACCTGTTGGTTTCGGTTCACCTTGGTGGAGTCCCATGGCGATCCTTCGGGCAGTTCCCAGGTGCACATCGCCTTCATCGGCGACGCCCGGGTGATGTTGGGCTCTTGGAATCGCCGGGACTCGCGGATGATCTTCTGCACCAAGGCCGCCGATGGGGAAAACCCATGAGGAAATTCATGGGATCTGAATGTGAGAATTCAATGGAACATATGGGAGAAGAATGGCTTTCTTGGGATGGGAGGAACATCACCTAGAAAAAAGAGGGGATGTCAGGATGTCACTATGATTTGAATATAATACATTTTAATGATAGTTGTGGAGGTTTTGGTCATCCAAAAACTATGAGGATATCATGGATTCTCTTTTGGGACATCATCGGGCTTTAGTTTTATGGAACGCGTACTGGTGATTTTTTTTGGGCGTGCAGCCACTCAGCCACTCAGCCACTCAGCCACTTAGAAGAAACAAGGGAACCTATTTTGGATTGACTGTGGGATATGTGTTTTGTATACATATAAATCATATATGCATATCTAAAAAACCTAAAAATACGTCCCAATTTGTTGCTTGACTCATGCTGGTGATATGCCAATTTCATAGACAATTCAGATATGTTTGTGGGCGTGCTGGTTCCCTATTTTTCATCCAGTTTCCAGATGTTTCCAGTGGGAGACGTCACCAGGACCACAAGCCAGAGCTACCAGAGGAGAAAGCACGTCTGGAAGCCGAAGGTAGTGAAGTTCGAGAGGTGGATGAAGGGAGCTGGCGCATCTATTTGAAAGGCCGGGGCTGGATTTTAGAGATCAACATGGACCAGTTCGGTGGACTCCAGGCCCATGGCTGTTTCAGACTGAAACCTGGCAGGTTCCAACTTCCCTGGCCTGACCATGTCACGTGCCTTTGGTGATACCGCCTGCGTGTGGGCCTCAGTGGTGAATGCTTCATGACTGCAGAGTGTCACACTGAAAGCCCGGTCCATGGTCAATGTCACCGGCATTCCACAGGGATTGGTAAATGTCCCATTTTTGGGATATTGGACACCACCCTTTAATGGCCGTTACAGATAAAACACCTCATAGTTGGGTGATGTTCAATTGGGACGTTTAATGACCCATGTTCCAGGCTGGTATTTCGCGGGTGCCTGAATATCACAAATTCCTGATGCAGCCGAATGATCAATGGTATGCGATCGTGGCCAGTGACGGCATTTGGGATCCTTGACTCAATGCTTGACCAAAGTTTGAGGTTACTGGACGGATTTTCCTACTCGGGGAGGGAGAAAAAATGATCATATCTTTGACTTTTAATTTCAGGGCTGCACACCCTGAAATTCATCATGGTGGTGACCGTTTCCTTTAGCTGGATTTTTAGAGTCACACACATGGTGGTACTTCGCAATCTTGGGCAACACAAATCATTCACGGACCCAAGGAGTTCATCGAAGGCGAAGATTGCTGCAACATGACTTCGAAGAAGCTTCGACTAAAGGGAACTCGTGAAACAGCAACTTGGACTGGAACATCATGGACTCCAGATCCCCAAAACTTTGAACGTTATCAACTACCAGAAACCTGACGTTTCGTATCTGTTCTTTTTTTCCCTGTCGGCATATCTTCCAAATATTAATCTTCTGTTTGAGATGAGATCACTTTTTTCGACATTGTCTGGTTGGGGTTAAACATCATTAAACGGTTTATCAGGTGTATTACCTTCAATTCTTGATCATCTTTCAAGGGTATCCAGCAGGGGTAACACCTGGTTGTCCGTTGCCCAGGTGGAATTCATCACGAGTGCCAGCAGGAAGCGCTGGGCCCATGTTTGCGGTGACTACTGCGATGACATCACCGCAGTGCTCATCCAATGGAACGCACCCACACCGCTGGAAGGCACCCAGTTCCCAGTTCCAAGCTGCACAAAGATTGTAGTGTGCCCTTGTATGTGCAGTTGTATATATGACCATATATATATATGTGTGTGTGTGTGCAGGATGTATGTATGTCTACACATACATACGCGCACACACACACACACACATATATATATATATCAATATCTCTATTATCGTATACTGTCTGGAAATATGATTGATGGAAATTGGAGTGGAGGGAGGGTTTGGATGGCATTGATGTGGCATGTTAGCTGTCCAAGCTGTCTGCCCCGTTTGCGCAGGTGGGAACAACCATTGTTTGACGGTGAGGCAATTTCAGCCACCATCGTCGTGATTAATTACCGTCTCACTGTCATCAAGCAGATGACTGAATCTTGGCATGACAGCACCTGCGCATTTCCGAGCAAGCCAACATTTGTGCACCTGAGCGCCATTCACAGATCGAGGGTTACTAATACTAGGCACCAAGTGCAGCAATACCAGCAAAACAACTTGGACGGAAGACTCGCTATAAAAGCCGCGATGTGATATGCAATCCCAGATAAACCATCCGCTAAGGAAAGCTTCTCACTACTTTCCTTTGCCGCGAAGTGGCGTAGTGAGGAGCTTGCGCAGCCATGATCTCAGCCATGAGACTCCTAGGTATGGAAGTGGTCTACTCGTTGCATGTTTTTGCCAGATCGTTGAGTTTATTGTTTCTCTCTCGTTTTCTTGAGCCTTCCATTTTCTTCCCTCCATTTCTGTTTCACTGTTGAGGGGGTTCGCTATTTCTGTTTCAGTGTTTCAATCCAGCGGTTCCCCACGGCCCTCAAGCAGATTACTTGAGGCCGCTGGTGTACCAAAGTATCTTGGATTATTTTTAGAGCTGGGTTTAGGGTTCAGGGTGTACCAAGTGAATCCAAGTGACCCCTGGTTGCCTCGGTGTCGAGCCAGGTGCCCGGCAATTCTAATGGGGAAATGGATGGTAAATCATGGGATTTATCCACCAGATATGGCCATTGCGGAGAAATATGGATTTTCTGAAGCATCGGATCTTGAAAAGGGAATCCAATTGATTGAACACTGATCTTCCAAACCCGTTTTCCCAAGAATAAATGGGTGATGTTCCAATTTTGAGGCAACCCAGCATCAGCATTTCGAGGTGATGTGCCAATTGAGCGAATTCTCTGCAAACGAAGCCGTGGCAGAGGCCTGCACTGTGTGATTTCGCCACACCAGCTGCGCCTGTATTGAATCGAAGCAAGATGAACAACCGTCCAAGATCTGGTGTAGTTCTTAAGGTACATACACGCCCATCAGATCCCATCAGCACATATAGAGGGACATGTAGAGACAGAGTATGTAGAATATCGCTTCAGCTCTTGGAGATGAGATGGTAGGAAATATGGTCCTTGGGCCAACATTTGACAGGATCGCTTCAGTCAGGATCCATCTTCTAACGTCTGAATCGACGTTCGGAGGAGCCAGTTGTATCTGCACAGCACACGGGCAACTTCTCCATTCTTCAAAGCTTGCAGTGGAGATGTTCTCGTGTTGACTATCCCAGAGTCTCAGCTGAAGGATGCCAAAGGCCATGAAAGGCCTGGAGATGATTATTGCAATAGCTTGTTGTTGTTTTGTTCTGATTCTGGAAAGTTTTGGGTCAGGTGATTAGAACCGCTTCGTTTGAAAGAAAGTTGTATTGTGCTTCACATCTTTCGCTGGACCGGCACAAGACCAGCTCCGGAAAAGGGCATGAGAAAAGGTCCAAACGAGTCACAGACTCATCGCTGAATTCAGCTTCGCACTGACACAAAGCTCGCGTTGAAAAAAACGGGAACGAGGGGTGGAAGCTTGTGTCGCGTTGCAAACCCAACAAGACCAGGCACAAATGAGGTCACAGCATGTTATAAATGTATATAAATGTTACCCGAGAGACACTGCAGTTACTGTGGGACCTGGAGCTCCAACCAGATGGTAGGGCTCCATTGCCGAGTGGCCCCATCGACCAGAGGCGTCAGTTCCGGCAGCAGCTGTGGCGCATCCGTCGAGCTCGAGGAAATGTAGGGACTGGTAAAGGACCCAGGGGGTTGAGCATGGTTGAGCCAAGGAGGGTGGGATTTTTGATTTAAAAGAGATTTCAACTAGGCACAGCTGTTTTACCAAAAAGTGCACATGTTTTTGCAACTTCTAGACGATGCATCAGACAACTCCAAGGCGCAGTTTATCAAAGACTCTCAAAAAGAATGTATGATATTTTTTCCATATAATTATATATATATATATATCATTAATTATCGTATATTATCATATTAATGATAGATAATTATAGTATTTTATCATGTAAACTGTAGTAAACTGCTTTTCTGTTCAGGGATCATTTGCCAACGGATGCCGAGGCTCGCCAGCGGTCGCCAACATCACTCAGGCAGAGGCTGCAGCGATCCTGAACAAGGCACCAGCAATCACCAGAAAACCGGTGAAACCCTGTGAAAACTGATGAACCATGGAGTTGATGGATAAGAAATGAAGTTGAATGGGAAAACATGATGAAAACATGATGACAAAAAGATCAATTGATATACTGCTGAATACTCTTCAAAAGCTGGCTCTGGTGTTGGAGTTGTGTTGCCAGTGCCAGATCTGTCGCAGGCTCTCGCTCACACTGCCACCTTTCGTAACCACCAGAGGCGCAGCATGGCGCAGCATGGCGCAGCATGGCGCAGCATGGCGCTGTGTTGAAAGAGTTGGGTCCGCTGAGTCGGCAGGATTTCCGAGTACCTCATGCGGTGAGCCGAAACAGACAAGCTGACCGGTGAGAACTGGTGAGCTGATGTGTGCCGTGTGCCAAAAAGAGCTGCTACAGCTGAGAAGATGAACTGCATGATGAAGCCATGCAAAAATTGTCAACAACTGCATCATTGATGTTCGAGAGGCTGTTCACCCATGGATGAAAATGATGCAGGACAGACATTCTTATACGCACATCAGGGTAGGTATAATTATGTGGAATCTTATGCATATGTTCTCTCTCTCTCTCTCTCTCCCTCGCTCTCTCTCCCTCTCTCCCTCTCTCTCTCTCTCTCTCTCCCCCTCTCTCTCTCTCTCTCTCTCTCC
>Ga0126342_10001574_pt1:0-25000 | contig 32643 bp, 31 predicted proteins | sample Cyp1metagenome_FD_92528 | JGI IMG/M metagenome (GOLD analysis project Ga0126342, IMG submission 92528) | Coral microbial communities from Lord Howe Island, Old Settlement Bay, Australia - Cyphastrea 1 metagenome | ecosystem: Host-associated > Invertebrates > Cnidaria > Coral ...
CAGATTTCACATTTGCCGATTTTCTGTAGCTGCTTTTTCTAACTCAAGCCGAGCACAACCCCGAGAAGGAAAAGTTGCAAGGTGCGAGGGAAACGGAAACAGAGGAGACCTGCGCAAAGCAATAACCATCAACATGGCCAAGAAAAGAAGATTTACCCAGGCTGGAAACGTTTCACCCATTGTGTCTATGGATATGTCATGATATTCCCATATATATATATTCCCATCATACCATTCCCGTACATATATATATATATCCAAACATTATCAAACATTACTGTTGCTTCTCGATGTTATTCCCATCTCTATTCCCATGGATTTCTTGAAGGTCTTTTCGGCATCAACGGCTATTTTCCCATGCCAAGGCTCACCCATCTTGATGCCATCGCCGGTACAATGTTCTCCGTTGGTGGTCGGCAAATGTAGCAGATCCGGGCGGTACTGCGCCAACAGCGAGTTGCTGGTGAAGTCAGCGCCGAAGCCGCCTTTTGGCGTTTTTTTTGGGACCGGAGGAGCCGGGAGCCGGTGGAAAAAAATTAAGAAAATAAGACACATAGGTCATAGGGATATGAAGTTCAAGCATGATTTACAGTTATTTGCTACATAATTCTATATACATTTCATGGATTGACGGGATTCTTGTTGGCGGGCATTGATTTGACCACCAAATCTAGAGTCATCAATAGTAGAGGTTTCCTGTCTGATAGGGAATATTCCAACATCTATGATGTGCCAATTTCTAAAGGGTACATGAGCCATCTATGATTCACAGATTCTGCTTTTTGCGGCAGTTTCGGGATTCATACCAGCACCTTCCCTATTTGGACGAAATCGCATACCCTCTGGTAAACTAACATAGCGGTCAATGTTCAAAGCCCCATCCGATGGTGACACGTTGGATACACATGTGACATCATGTGACAATAAAGGGGAATGCTAGGACATCCCAGCATTGTTGCCTATGGTTTTTATGGTTTTCTTCAATGTTTGTTCCTTACCTTTGTTTTATGTGGTGGGGATTGTGGGACAATTTTGCCCCGAACTTTCACTTCATTGTTTGGTTTCAGATGAGGGGAATCATCGTTTAGTCTGCTAGGCTTTTATGTGAGGTGGGTGATTACTGTACTTCATAATATATTTTGTTAAGATATTATGAATTAATCATTTATGTTTCCCAATTTCCTATTCCATCCCACCAGTGTTCAATCACTCTTATTTGTGTTAAGCACGGCTTGTTTGCATCATTCATTTCATCCACTGCTATTGACAAAAGCGTTAGGTTAATAATCATAGCGTTGAATTCTCCGTCACAATTGAGTTCTTTACCACAATCAATGATGATGTTTTTAATCAGTGGGGTTTTCATACATCTTTTTCATAATGTCAAATCTTACAAACAAGCATATTATCATACCATTAACTCCTTCTGTTTCTTTCATAAACCAATTACTTTCTTCCAAAATTTGTCTCCTTCCTCATCATCTGCTGAAGGCATAGGATGACACTTTACAAAGTCTCTAATCTCTTCATCTTCTTTTTCTATGTGTTTTCTTTCCCAGTCATCGTCCTCATTATCACTACCAAAGTCAGCATATATACCAATATTCCCTGTGTCTATAACCTCAATTTTTGCTCTACACATTTTCCTTTACTATATATATATAGGTAGTTTTTCTTTAAGTATTCATCACTTTTTGTAGGTGCTCTTGTATTTCTGTTAGATTACAGTATTGTTCATGACCATTGAACAGTTCTTCGGTGTATTCACGCAAGAATATTTCCAAAATGTTTTTTATCTTGAATTCCCTATGTCTAAATGTAAAAGTCCACTCATTTTGAGGAAACCACCACTCACGCATTTCCTTACAACACTTCATATATGTAAGGTCGTGAAAGTTTTCAAGGAAGTGATGGGTAGTTTTCCACTCCCTTTTTACAAAAGACTTAATCGCCATTAAGAACAGTTTGTCGTGTTTGAATTCTTGCTTGAGTTTGAATGTATCCATCAAGACATCTATTTCTCCTTTCATTTGACGAACGTTTGTTCGGTTGGTGTTGGATAAAAAGATTGGTGTTGGCATTTCAGTATTGAAGAAAAGTATTTGTTTTTCTGATGTTGTTAGATGTTTGCCTTTACGGAGTTCTTTTTGAATTTCATTCTCCTTTAGGTTCAGGTTTTTACATTTAAAACAGTAAAGGTTGTAATTACATATCTCATCGCAAATTCCAGCAGGAAAAATGTTGTTCAATAAAACCTTAATGTCAGCCATTTCTTTTTTACAACATCCACAGTTTTTATAAGTAAATAGCATCCTCTTACTATATATATATATATATGTATATCTAAGAAATTTCTCTTTAAGTAGTTTTTGGGGCTTCGTTCAGTTTTCGGGTTCAGGTTGGTTTTATTCTCCAGTTCCTCCTTTTCCAGTTCTTTTATAACCATATCAATTTCACTCATTCCTTCATTGGGGTCTTGTCCATTGGCGAGGTTTCTTAACCTCTCAAAATCCTTCACTTTGTGTCTTTCATTAGGTGGGGGGGTTTTGAGATGTTCCTTCAATTCTATCAGGTCAAAGTATGTGTCTTGTTTTTCATCCTCATTTTCCAAAAACATTTCCATTTTTTGCTTTTCCATCTCCATAAATTTATGTTCCATATATTGGAATTTCATTTGCTTCCTGTAGCACTTGTCACACACATTCACGAAGGTTATGAGCAAGTAGTTCCACATAGGTTGGTTTCTGCCGTTCAGGGTTATAACATCTGTCATTATACGACATCCACAGTCAGATTTAGTCATCTTATTTACTCTTACTATACATAGGTATTTTTTCTTTAAGCATATTTTTGTTTATTCTTCTGTTTCACTTGCGGTTTCTAGTTCTATGCCATGCCTTAAAACAACCCTGTTCCTATCTCTCCACACATCATCAGTGTCATCATCATTACCGTATCTCATTATAAATCGGTTATTTTCCCAGTCAATTATCGTGCTCAATTTCGTATATGCGTGATACTCATAAAGCGGAAGTGTCCTCAACCTTCCATACCACTGAACCCATCTCTTGAAACGGCGCACTGCCTTTCTAAACCGTGTCATACCTGTTATTCTCATCATCAACGGGTCTCCCATTGGAAAATACAAAATGTTTGCTTGTATGCCAACGGGCAGTTCTTTGATTTTATCGATCTCTTACTATCATAAGTCTCTACTTCTTTGAGTATATATTTTTGTTGATAATTTTAAAAATCTAATATTATACAGTAATATATGGCAAGGAGACTATAAAGAGATGACATCATAAGCAATGTCTATTACAATCTTGAAACAGGCTTCGGTTCAATCAATGAGACCCTCAAGAAAGCGAAGGAACAAGACCCGACCATCAACAGGGTGGATGTGGAAAACTTTATGAGGAAACAGCCCAACAAACAGATTAGAAAATACAGGGGGTCAAACTCTTACACCGCACCCTTCGCAATGTTTGAATATCAAATTGACATAATGGATATGAAACCCCTTACCAAAGTTCCAGAGGTGAAAGTTCCCGTCAAGAACGGTGAGCCGAGATACGCAATGGTTGTCATTGACATCTTCAGTGCAAGTTGGCTAATGTCATCCATATGAAGGAAAAAACCGGACCAAACGCTTTGTCAGCACTAAAAGAAACTTTCAAGATGGGATTTCCAATGTCTATTTACAGGGATAATGACCGTGCTTTCCAAGCAGGAGCAAAAGAGTTCTTCCAGAAGGAAGGCATCACTCATGCCGTCACCCTAACTCACGCCAATGTTGTGGAGCGTTTCATCAGAACGATGAAAAATATGATGCACGATAGGGTCAGGTTTGATCCTGGTAGTTGGACTGCTATGTTGTCCAAAGCGTTGGATAAATACAATGATGCAGTCCATTCATCTACAATGAATCTACAAAAATGAAACCAAAAGACGCCCACGATGACAAGAAACCATTAAATGGTGAATTTGGATGTCAGGGTGAATTTGACAAGAAGGGAAAAGAACACTGGCAAATACCCAGAGGTGAATGTGAATGATATGGTCAAGGTCTTTGAGAAAAAAGACACCTACACGGAGAGGAAGGAGTATAACTCAAAATGGAGCAAACAATCCTCATCAAGATAGAATACGACCCTGTCGGAAACAGAACCATCAAACTGGAGGGTCTGAAAAAACCTTATTTGAGGCACGAGATTTTGAAAGTATAAAAAATGATCTATAATATAAATATATGACAGAGGTAGTCGTAAAAGAGATTGATAATGAAGAACCGAAGGAAGAAACAATACCAGAACCAATACAGGAGGAAGCACCGAAGGAAGAGGAGAAACCAGAGGAAGTCATTGAACAACCAGTTCAAGAGAACCACAACCAGCACCAAAGCCCAAAAGGGTAAGACCATCAAGAGCAAAACCACCTTTTGACCCAGAAGCATTGAAAAACGACCTTGTAAAACAACTGAAGGAAGAACTACAAAGCGCGATGTCCGCCAGAGACGCCTACAACAAAGCCAAAGAGGAGAAGAACAAAGCGACGAGAGAGAAATTGAAATCTTTAGCATCAAATGTTTTTTAATAAAGTACTATATATAAAAATGAACACCAAGGAACAGAAAACGGAACTCAACAAAAAAGACATCTACAAAAATGTCCGCGAGGACATCAACAGAAGACAAACCGTCCATTCAAACAAAAGCACCAACTACAGGAGCGGAACGCCCGAAATGCCAGACAGAAGAAAAAAAGCGTATAGCAGTTATGAACTACCACAACGACAACAACACGGCAAGGATGCCTACTCACAACCATCATCTTTATCTAAAGCGCCTTCTTGAATTTCACAACACCGAGCACGACTACACGGTCTTACAGGTAAAGCAGAGGATGAAGGAAGAGAATGAGATGCTACAGAACGAAATGACAAGGTTGAGGGAGGTGAGAAAAATCACAGATTGGAAGATTACGGAGCGAATGTCCAGAATATGAAACAGAGAATTGATGAATACACAAAGTGGTTGAGAGGTGATACAGAAGATGATTACAAAAAATCTAAAGTATTAATATATATAGCAATGACAGCAGAAGTAATCAATGCAAAAAAGGGATTGACACGAATACCCACTTATGCGGAACTCATCAAGGGAAATAGACGGGGGAAAAAACAAAACCAATGACATCAGAAAAATCTTTGATACGAACGCTTGGTACTTTCACGAAAGTCCGCAGGGTCAAGCACTGAACACAAACAACATCCACCCAGCAGACTTACAGCAAATGAGCTTGAAAAAGATGGCAGAGGAAGCGACCGCAAGGAAGGAAGAAAAAACACCCAACCTTGACTTTGAAGATATGACTGCCTTGAGGGACGACACCATCAGCGACTTTGAGATATCCTTTGACAGAGAGGCAGAGTTGAGGGAAGAGAACGAAAGGAGAGTAGCAGAACAGGCAAGCTTAAGTCATTCACAAGACCACTATATGGCAAACAAACGAGCATACGACGCCGTTGGAGCAACAGCATCGGCAGGGATACAAGAAGACGAAGAACTGCCTTCAAGCAGTAGAAGCGTTTTAAAGCAATTCCTTAAATCATCCAAACCAGTCGTCAAAGCAGTCGCCACCTCAGGAGGAACAAACAGCAAAGGGAGGGTCAATAGGAGGACTAAAAGCATCAAAACTCACAGATGCCATCATACCCGACGAAGACGAGGAAGAGAAACCGTCCAAGATAAAAACCAACGCAAAAAAATAATCAATAAGCAAGTCAAAAAAGTAAATCACCAAAAGAAACTAAAGGAGGAAACATCAAAAATGAACGTAGATGTAGTAGTGCCCGACACCACCGAAGCAATGGAGACAACAGCAATACCAACAACAGAAAAGAGGAAACCCATAAGCGTGAGACAGTCCAAAGCAAAGAGACAAAGACCAAACCCACCAACGCAGGAGAAGAGAGAATTTCAGGAAGACCCATCCACAACCACCAAACCATCCAAAGCAGAGTAAGAGGAAAACAACCACAATTCCCCCCACCTGAGGCCAAAATCACTGGGCCGAACTCCTGGAAATTCTGGCCGCCCTTTTCGTAGACGCAGCCCACCTTAAAAAACGTGCACGAACGGACTGGAAACGACATGGAGGTTGGAGGCAGCCAATACCTAGCCAGTCAGCGAAACGGACCTTTGATAGTTGGTTATAGAATATTGTAGGTTCTTTTTAAATCAACTACAACTATGGTCCCGAAAATAAATATCATCAACTATACATGTTCGTTATAAATCAACTATAGAATGTTATAAATGTTCAATGAATTCAGTACTTGATTTGCCATCAATTGAAGTGGTGAAAATCTCAGCGTCCCATTGGGCAGACAGGTCCGAACCTGGAAGCTATGACAGAAAATGAGGTTTCTGTTGAAAGGTCAGGACATCTGGAAATACCAGGATTCGACCGTCAACTCTTTGAAGTCTTTTTGGAAGGTCAGGAAATACCCGAATTCTGGAAATACGTCAGGATTGTACTTGCAAAATGTGGAAAAAAAAGATATCTTTTGACCAAAAACCGCTGATAAAATGCATCAAAAAGGGGGATTTCACCAGCAAACAAGGAGTCAGTGCTTTCGCCACATGGCAACGTGACCCTCAACTTTTGAAACCAAGCAATGTCCCACTGGTAGTGGTCGGTGAAGAACTGTATTCCCATGATGAATCATCCCCCAATAAATTGGATAGTATTCAGTGTACTTCAAAATAATCATCAACCAGCCATCACTAATCAATTGAAGTTTGATGGTTAAAAGATGTTAAAAACTCTGTTTAAAAGAATGACTATAATCAAATAATCCCTAGTAAATAGCGATATACTCACCAACCAACTGACTTTTTATAATTCTACGAGTTCCCCAACAACTAATCAACACCGTTGGGTGTTTGTTGTTGAAGTCCTTCATCACGGGCCATGCCACGCAGACGTTACCCTCGGTGACAAGCTTGAAGACCTTGGCCTGCGAGACGTCAGCTGCCCTCGTTGGATGAACATTGAAAGGTCATGGCTTATGGTCGTCTCGTACTGGGAATCCAAACATATATCACAGGTGCAGACAGATATCTGGTTGGTGGTTTCAACCCTATGAGTTCGTCAGTTGTGATGATGACATTCCCAACATATGGGAAAAAAAATGTTCCAAACCACCAACTAAATATAAATCACTAGATATTATAAAGCATCATGAAAAAAATAAGAATAAACTATTGCTGGATTGATGGCCAATCCGTTCAATGGGGAAAAAACAACGTATGTTTTGATCATGGCACATGTGGTGAAACGGCAAAACAAGACAAAAACAACCACTAAAAATGGAAATGTTCATGAAGATCTAAGATGCCCTTTTCAGTTAAAAAAATTGGGGCTGAACAACCAATGTTGGTGTTATGAAAATTTGTCTCGAAATGGAGGAATTACCCCGAATTGAATGTATGAGATGGCAAACATCTATGGTTTGAAGTATCAAGTGGTAAACTTTGAGCAGGATCTGGTTTATGATTGGGTTCAACACATCAGTTATCATCAATTCGGCATGTCAAGAAATGCTGGTGTATACCCCCGTGAATTTGGGCATCAATTCATATGGAGATCCATGGAAGCGATGAAGGGGTCCGTGGTCGGCTAGCCATAGAGATGGGAGTTATTTTACCATATAAGTAATTCATGGTATAGATGGTGTCTAGATGAAGTACTTCAACAATGCTAGAATTTTCCCATAGCGACGTCAAATTGCCACTCTAGGATCTGCGCCACCTTCGTTCATCGGTCATTCGTAGGATCTGCTGGCAATGGAAAATTGGCCGACGACCGATCTATAGATGAGTTGCACATTAAAACCTCCATGATTAGCGGATTTCCCATTGCCACGTTTGATTAACGGGAGGGTAATATCTTTGGACTGGAACCCCATATTTTTTTTCGGAAATCTTCCGGGTATAGGTCGAAAACCTGTGGTTCACTGGGCCAAACCGATTTTTTACCCAGCCCCTTGTACCACTATCATATTTTGGGTGGAATTTTAATTAGTTCGATGTTTAAATGACTGAGTGAACACCCATTTTTCCTTGAAATATGACATCCCCATGAATGTCAACCCTGGATTCTTCATCTTCTTGGTTTAATTCGAAAAATGCGGATTATTAGAGGAATAGAAACCATTTTTCCAATTCACCCATGGTATTTACGACTAATTCCTGTAATTTTTAAACCATGGCTTAATAATCACCATGAATACCATCATTAATCATTAATAACCATCATTAATCATTAATAACCATCATTAATCATTAATACCATTAGCTAATAATCACCAATCAGTAATCATCATCATTAAATACCATCATAATACCATCATCAATCACTAAATACCATCTTAATACCATGGTTAAACTATTAAACACTATCCAAGATTGAGAAAACTCTCCCCAATGATGTTGAGTTAGAAAATACCATGGTATAATCTAATATGGTTTAACCATGGTTTAATTAAATACCATGGTTTAGTTAGAGAAAACTCTCCCCAATGATGTCATCTACTGGCTGATACCTCCACGCCTTGGTGACGATCCTGGCAAGGTCCGTCTTTTCGGCCACCTGTGACCGCAACGGTGCCCCTAGAAGTGGTACCGGTGATAGCCTGTAGAAGTTGGGATCTGGGATCTCCTAGACTATGGCTATATTAGTTTTATATTACATATATATATACTCAAAAGTTGGTTTATAACCACCATTGGCGAGGGCCTTATATATATATATTATGTCCACTTAAAATGTTGGTTTATAGCCACCATCAACGAGTGCGATATATCTACCATTAACCTTATACTTGTAGTTATTGGAGTTATACCAGCAAAAATTGTGTTTGTTAGTTTATGAAACCCATCTAACAAACAAGTTAAGTTGGAATACATGAAAGCCAACAAAAGTTAGTTCTTTCATCAGCATAATTGCAGCATTCTAGTGAAAATTCCACCAAGTAGCTCAAGTTTTGGCCCCCCCTTTAGTCCCTTCTTCCTTAGAAGGGACCCCAAGTCAGGATCTTAAAAAAGCCATAGATCCAGTAGAAAAAACCACCAGGCTTGATCATCAAATTATCCTCCCCAGTGGCAAGAACCAAGCCAACTACCCATCCAACCATATCCAACCATATCCAAGCATATATCCAAGCATATCCAACAACAACAACTTGGATCTTCAGACTCTTCTCCAGAAAAAAAAAGGAAACAAACCAACTTTCTGCAACAAAAAAACTTCCGAGATATATGTGTGTCCAAGAATACAAAAAACAACTCCAACCATCCATCATCCAACAAGCCTCATCTTCACATCATATCTACCTTGGATAATGATCACATAACACATTATTCACATCAATGACAACTATCACACGGATTCATACAGTTTTTGAAGCTGGCAACGTCCAAATTAAAAATAGTGATGTTCTAAAAACTTGTAAAATAAACTATCACCCATCATAAACCCATCATAATCATAAACCCAACATCAAATTAACTATCACCCATCATAACCCATCTTTCAAAGAGCCTTCTTTGAAACCATTAACTATCACCCATCAACACCATCCTAAGGCCATCCTCGAAGTCACCCCCAAAAAAAGCGTCGCAGAGATCCCTAGCATTTTATGGCCATTAATAGTGGTGTTTACCAAGTGGTCATCTATGTTCAAAATCTAAATCTTCATCCATCAACCTCAACCATCTTAACATATATATATATATATACATACATATACATATATACATATACATATATATATCCTACCCATGCTCACTCTAAGTTTTTCAACCCCATTTCATTTTGATGGCCTTCTCCAACATCTGGATCAAGGCGTAGGTGATGGTCATCCCTGGGAATCGCTCCTTTCCTCGGTGCGTTCTGGGCTGCGAGTGTCCTCCCAGACGCGCCACCAACGACAGGTCCAAATTGAACTTCTCCACCAGCCAGTCCTGGAAACACCGGGAACACGTTAAGGGAACACGTTAAGGGAACACCGGGAAACAAGGGGAAAAATATGTATAAACATGGCGAAGTTTGCAAAGAGTGAGGGTTTATGATGGGTTGATGATAGGTTTATGTGGTTTCTTGACCGAAATTGTGACTTAGACGTCACAAGTTTGAAAGTTTTAACCCTCTGGTACTCTAACTTAGCGATGGAAAGTGACCATTTGTAGATGATTTACCTATTAAACGTAGTGTTTTTATAATAGCTATGTTGAATTACCAGGGTGCAAAAACAAAAACAAAAAAACGGATGTAACAGTGAGGGAATTCACCGGCAAACATGGGGAAGGAACACCGATTTTTCACCGCAAAAGTTGGGAAGTGAACAGCAAACTGGCTGAATCAAAGATCCACAACTGGCTGGTGGATCCACAACATGTAACAACCAGCTCAAACTTGGGATGAAACTGAGGACATAACATAACATGGATAAAGATAGAAACCAACCCGAAAATGCTGAGGATAAACATGGATAAACTACAATTCTTCACTCCTCCGAGATTCTTAAAATAAGATTTGAGGCTCCAGACTAGTCACCCTTCTGGAAGCTAGCTATGGTGTAGATGGCCCAGTGGCCCAGCTTCTGCGTTCGATATACTTCGATGATGTACTGTACCTGTGATTAAAAAATGGTGAGCTTCCAGTCTGCAAACTGGTTCACGAATTACCAGACATTAACCATCATGTGTCGCACTGACTTTTTTAGGAAAAAAAACATCAATATCCCATGAATATCCTATAAATTATAAATATATAGTCGCCGACAGCCGGTCAGAAAAATGAAAATTCTATAGTAAATAAACACACAAAAAAAAAACTGAGAAAAATTGCGTACACTTAGGAAGAACCAATTCCCCGAGTAAATGCTCACCGTTTCGTGTATTTTTGAAGTCGGAGTGTTTCACAGGGTCAAAAAAAAACAATGATGATGCTGGTGATCCAGTGCAAAATAATATCAAAATCTTCCCCGTTTCGTGTATATATATATATACATATATTATAGATGCTAGAGTTTGCTATACATTCATTGCACAGTCTCATATTAATATAATCATATATATATACTTTTTTAGATACATGCAAAACGTCAGAAGTGTCTCAGGAGCTCAAATCTACATCCCACTTAGGGTAGACTCTGGGAATCCCGCCGTGATTTGGAGCCAGTTTTTGTTCCGTTGGTTTCTTGGCTGGTCAATGTCCGAAGAGAAACGTCCCAAAGATATCTGGTTAATGGTGATTAATGGTGATTAATGGTGGTTAATGATGGTAAATGATGATTAATTATCTGGTTGGTGGTTGACCTACCCCTCTGATAAATAGGAAAGTCAGTTGGGATGATGACATTCCCAATAGATGGAAAGTCATAAAATTCCATGGTTCCAGTCACCACCAACCAGACAGTCGATGATCTTGGAGATGTCCATTCCGAATATAACGGGCACCTAAGGAAGGAAATCAATCCGAATCCCTTCCTGCCATTGCCATGTCAAATGCTCCATGTCGACACCTGTGGTTTAGTCGATTGGATCCATTAAGACACCTGCGCTTGCGTGGGCCAGAAAAAATACAATCGTACACATTCATGGGATGGGACCGGATGGGAGTCATACCATTTGCTAAATTATACCATTTGCACAGCCACCACGCTACTATTGGTACCTCCTGTTCTTAATATCTTTCATTGGATTGTTTTTTTTCGGGAAAAGCTTAACCGGAAACCATGGTTTTTACCATATTTATATGGGGGTTTCCGGTTTCAATTTTCCCCTAAACCAATCCAATGAATCTTCCCGTATGTTTTCCACAAAAACGACGTTTACGCCTCGTCCCCGAGCCAAGATTCCACGTCGTCAGCGCTGTTGTCGCACAAGAGCCTTGTGATGTTGATCCAGCTGAGGAGAAGCGTGGCTTTTCGAGCCGTTTTTCAATGGTAGATATCACGAAGAAAATGGGATAACTGGTTGGTGGTTGAGCCCAACCCCTCTGAAAAATATGAGTCAAATGGGATTATTGTTCCCAATATATGGAAAAATAATCCAAATGTTCCAAACCACCAACCAGGATAAACATGGATAAACATGGGATGGCATCGTTAACAAAAAATAGATAAAAATGGGATACCCTCTGGTAAACTAACATAGCTATGGAAAATCACCATTTTTAATGGGAAAATCCACTATAAATGGCCATTTTCAATAGCTATGTTAGTTTACCAGAGGGTAAACATCAGAGGAATGGAATTTGAAAAGAACAGGTTTTACTCCAAAAAAAGGGGATGAAACCGTGTCTAAAACCGCCATCTTGTCCCGGTATCGAGATGATCTTGGGTTTTTTTTAATTGACTTGGCTGGGTGATTCAAGTTGAATGTAAGTTGGATGTGTCAGTTGGTTGGTGCCCTTACAAAAATTATATTCTTACCAACTGACTATAGTTGATAATCACCAACTGACTACCCTCTGGTAATTTTTACATAGCTATGGAAAATCACCATTTTCAATGGGTAAATCCACTATAAATCACCATTTTCAATAGCTATGTTAGTTTACCAGATGGTATATTACCTCACTAGACCAGTTTAGAGCCCATTCTTCATGGGATGATACACCAAGGTGTTGCTGACACACCAAGGGGCTTTCCTCGGCTTTCCATGGTAAACGTTAACAAAAACTATGGAAAATGGCCCATTGAAATAGTGAGTTTTCCCATGAAAAATGGTGATTTTCCATAGTTACCCGGCCTGGTTTTTACGTTAACAAAAAACTTTGGAAAGATCCACCATTTTTTGGGTAAATCCACTATTTCGGGCCATGTTCAATAGCTTTAACTGTATGTTTACCAGGCCGGGTAGATTGAGAAGAAACACCAAGAAGCCACCCTCATTGGGTTCGAAGGGGGAAAATGCCCGGGACACGAGCTACGATTCTATCATTGACATGGCAGTTTCATGTATGTGTTTCATCAAACAGCCTTAAAGCCAGTCAAAGGAAATGATGTATTCAATGATATTCAATGATATTCAATGTATTTCTGGATATGATGTGTTTTTCAAGTGGTTCTCATATTCATCATACTCTCAAAAAGGCCAGCCAAATTAATGACCGATTCAATGGGGAAATCCTCGAAAATCTCATGGAAGTGACAAGCCGGATCGATTTTCCTCACCCTGGGCCCCTTGTGTTGAAAAAACAATCAGCGAATAAAAACCAGGATTTCAAGTGTCTATTCTTGTGAATATGACGATTCATGTTGAAACAATACTACCCTCTGGTAATTTAACATAGCTATGGAAAATCACCATTTATAGTGGATTTTCCCATTAAAAATGGTGATATTCCATAGCTATGTTAGTTTAACAGAGGGTATAAGCTGTTTCTTTCACTGTCCCGGCACCGATTCCGGCTAGCCATGCAGCTTCGCCAATTCCGGCTTCTTAGCACCGCCCTTCAGGGTGTCCTTGACGTCACAAGACGCAGAAACCAACAGCAGCAAACATGAAATTACCCTCTGGTAATTTAACGTAGCTATTGAAAATGACCATTTATAGTGGATTTTCCCATTAAAAATGGTGATTTTCAATAGCTACGTTAAATTACCAGAGGGTAAGTGTTCATTTTATAACTTGTGGTGAAATGATGTTGAACTGATTTACATTAAATATCATAAAATCCAAATAGATTAAGTCACTTCAACATCATTCACCACAGCTTGCGAAGTTACGACCCCGCAAAACAAACCTCTTTGCCAATGACAAACGAACTAAGACAGCTATTTCAGGTCATTGGGGAAAGGCCGAGCTGACAAAATCTAGAAATTTATTGGTCAGTATTCTTCAATTCTCATGGGACATCATGAAAATATGGAGGTGTCCAAAGTCATGGGGGTACATCTTCCTCCATCAAAATGCCTAAGCCCACCACCGGATGAAGCCAAAAAAGGCTGATCTTGTTGTGGATGCAGATCACTACCCAAGCCTCTCTTTGTTGTTGGTTACTCTCCAACGTTTACATGTGAAACACCCACCACTTCTATGTAGATCATTGAACCCGGTCCACATCTTTTTGCATGTTTACCCTAGGGCTAATGTCCCGTTGTTTATCCATGTAGAAGTAAGTCACATTTGAAGGTTGGCCCACGCCTTATGACACCATTTTCTGGCTCCTGATTTCAACGAAACTCCGCCCTGCAAACGGTGCTTCGCCCTTGTGTTTGTTGGCCAAAATCCACATAGTGTTCTTCCATCACCAAACCAACAACCAGAATATATATATCGGTTGGTTGCATACCCATATCTTGCTAGAGTTATACCACCCTTTTAATGGGCTGACATTCGTTTCATTTCGTTTCACTAGTAGCAGCAACCCACCAACCGAAGCGACGAAACCGGAAAGCGCTGGAAGTCCTGTGTAAAGATCTCAGCGTTGTCGGGGATCCCCTTGGCCTTTTGCGTCTTGGTGCCTGGTCGAGGCGAGGCGAGGCTGGCTTGCTGGCTTCTCGTGGACCGGCGAAGAAAAAACTCCATGGTCATAGTCATCGTTTTTGTGCGGCAAAATTGATTGAAGGTTCATTGAAATGGTACCCTTTGGTAATTTAACATAGCTATTGAAAATGGTCATTTATAGTGTTTTTTCCCATCAAAAATGGTGATTTTCTATAGCTATGTTAAATTACCAGAGGGTATAAGTTGGGGCAAGGAAGCGACTCGGAACCGACCTTCAATTGAAATTGCTTCTGGCATTGTCCTCAAATCTTCACCCCGCACATGCGGCCATCTGCATAGTGATGGGTCAAGGGGGTGCCTTGAAACTGGACCAGTCCTGCTCTGAAACCTCTTCTTGGGGGCTTGCAGGGCTCATGTTGGTTTTGTTGGCGATATCATGCCATATCCCTATGATTGTTCCTTACATCTACATTATTCTTATAGTTATAGTTATATCCCTATTATTGTTACTTATATCATATACCCTCTGGTAAACTAACATAGCTATTGAAAATGATCATTTATAGTGAGTTTTCCCATTGAAAATGGTGATTTTCCATAGTTATGTTAGTTTACCAGAGGGTATCATTCTTGGCTCGTGATTTCCTTCCAAAATCGCTCCAAGCTGTTCCAACCAGGCCCTTCATCGCCTGCACCGTTGATTCCACTGGTCGCTTTGGTGCTGTTGCCACCGCAGAAGGAACTCTTATCCTGCGGTCACTCAAAAAAGGTCCCGTGGATAGAACATAAATGGATATAAATGGCTATCCAGTGCATAGAATTTTTATCCAATTATGAAATAGATTTATGGCTATCCAATGTTTATCTTAAAACTGAGAATCCAATTTAATCCAAGTTTTATGAAATGTAATGAATATTAGTGAATCCCAGTGAAAATGGGGATCACCATATGGCTTTGATTAGCGAATTGATGTCAACACACCAATCTGAGAAGTAACACCTCAGGTGATGTCGCGAGTTGAGTGGATTGTTGGTGAAAAATGTTGGGCAGTCTGGCCTTTTTGGTGATCAAGCAAAAATAGAAGAGTCATTTGTCATGATTTTAGGGGATCTAGATCAAACTATAAATATGATTGGCATCAAAAAAATACTTTTAGGATCAAAAACAAATCATTACTAAGATAAAACAATATTGGAATCGAAAGAAAAACAGAAACAAAAGAAAGAAAGAAAGAAAGAAGGAAAGAAGAAAGAAAGCTTTAGGCGGGTCGCTGGGAAATCCCCGAACACTGACAAAATTCACAGCGACGCATAGAAAAAAAAAACAATTTTCAAAACTTCACTAGTGAGTTTATTCCCATTGATGTTTATTGAAGTTGTTTCCATTGTACAGTAAATCCCCCAATCTTTCATGAGGGATTTTCCAGCACTTTCCAGCGACATCCCCCTTTTGGCTCCAGCAAAACCACTCGGCCACCATGCTCCACCACGGTGTTGGCCGCGGACATTCCTGCCACGACTCGTGGCTACGGAACGGCGGAACGGCGGAACGGCTATGGATGATCCTGGTAGGAAAGATGGATGATCCCCAGAAATTTTGTTGACATGTCACGTCTTGATAGATGTTGATCCAATGATGATGTGGGATGTTTATCAGTTTATCCCCAGAAATACTGTCATGTACGTTTTGACACATCCCCATGACGAGGACATGGCTGTAGTTGTGAGTCAAAAAACGAACGATTCAAGGCCATGGGCGTGCGGTTCAGAGACTTGATCCTGAAGATGTCCGCTGTTTGCAAAAGTTGCGATGTCTTTTTAGGATACCCATCTATTCACTAGAAAGATCAAAATAGATGGGTTAACTAACAATATTTGGGCGATCAAAATGAACCCATCTATTCACTGACCACTCGCTTTTCGTCTTGGCCACATGAAGCTTCCCAATACTTGGCCGGCTTTGCTCAAGGTGTCGTTCCCAAAAGTGTCGATTTCCAAAGGCTGTTTCCCATCAAACGCAAGACTATCATCAAAACACATCTTAAACAACTTTAACAAAGAAAAAAATCAAACAGTCAAACCAAAACAAAAACTCGACCCTCTTGTAATTTAACATAGCCATGAAAAATCCACCATTTTAAAGTTCGGTAAACCATCTATTTCTATGGGCCATCTATACCATGGCTATGTTAGTCATAACCAGAGGGTATATCCCAAAATATCCCAAAAACGATTGAAGAAAATCAACGATTCCCACCTCCAAGGCCTTAATTGTCCCAGCATTTTTTCACCATGCCACCTCCAAGGCCGCCGCCCACCACAATGGCTTGACTGGTGGGAAAACACGCCATGACCCGATGAGGCCACAACGACCTCGCAGTGAAGGTCAGTTGTTTGCCCCCAAAAAAAGTGGGGAAAAATGGATGTAGATCTATGAAATAGACCTGGAAAAAGATAGAAACATCCTCTTTCAGGATGGAGGGATTTCAGTATTAAATGGTGATTTTTCAGGGCATAGATTTCTTCGTTTTTCTGATGTCAGACCGAAAAAAAAAAAACATCGCTAAAACCCACAGGGAATTCTTTGGATCCACGAAAAACAGGAGGAGAAAAGAGACCACAGCGAAACAAAAACCTGGCAGCTGACGGTATGGCTCCTTTTTCACTTCACCATCCAAAGTTTCAGATGTATGCTGGTTGGTGGTGCAATAACCACCTTGAAAAATATGAGTTCGTCAATGGGAAGGATGACATCCCATATATGAAATGGAAAATAAAAAATGTTTGAAACCACCAACCAGTATGTGTTGATGTAAAGCAATAGGATCCACCATCGCGGAAAATAGTACCATTTGATGGATGGTACAATTATTAACCATCAAAATATGGTGGGTTTATGGCCTTGCTTTACCAACATTATGTGATGTAGAAACCTAGTGAAGTCCTCCGGTCACCCTTGGCTCGAAAAATCGCCCTGGCCCCACCCCCTGGCCCGGCCCTGGCCAGAGAGTTGTTGCCCGTTGAGCTGAACAAAATGGCTGCCGTGGTCCAAATGACGGCCCTGGTACCCTGGTCTTGTGGGAAAAGTGGTGACAGCCTGTTACAACTGCTGAACCCCAAATACACAGCCTGTGGGTAAAACAATTTCATAAACGCACCATCCCCCAGTCATCAGCATTTTTTGCTTGGTGGTATAAAAACCATTCCCAAATGGGTGGTCTATTATTGTTTCACCCACATGACCGTATCCAATGTATCCAACATGTTTTTTTGAGTTCGAGATGCCCAATCCTGGATGGACTTTGGGTTGAAGAGCTTCTAAACTGAGGATCATGCCGTGTCAAGGCAACACAACTTGACATCCCTTGGGGTGTCTCGACGTCGCAGGTCGTGCGAGAAGATGGGAGTCTTCCCTGTTGCATCTGATTGGGGATCACACCACTTCCTTCCCCGCGTGGTAAACCCCATGTTTTTTTTAACCAACACGAAACCCAAGTATAGTATGATTGAGAACAAACCCCTCAATGGTTGAAGTTTGGAGTGGTTGCTGGCTTTAGCTTTATATAACCCTTGAAATGACTCAAAATCCAAGACCAGGCGGCGACTTCCCTCCTTTTTTTCCCCGGGGCCCAGCTGCTGTACAGCGTCGCCAAACGATGGGTTCCACATATTCCCACGATAAGAAAATTCCAACAGACCCCATTTGGGTGGGGTTTAGGGTTCCTTTCATTTGGGGCGTTGGAGGACTTGGAGATACTGGTCCAGTGCCTTGTTCAAATATGGTCAAATCCTCTTGGACTGACAGATATGCTTCGTCTAAAATCAATGACGTCCCTTGGGCAAAAATCATGGGGCACATTTGGCGCTAAAAGGACCTGTTTTCAAACCAGGTTCTTCTCTGAAGCATCAGACACAAAAAAATCCGGATCCGGGTGGATTTTCCAATTCGAACCATCCACAAACAATGATAACTGGTTGGTGGTTGAGCCCAACCCCTCTGAAAAATGATGGAGTTCGTCAGTTGGGAGTATGACATTCCCAATATGATGGGAAAGTCATTCAAAATTCCATGGTTCCAGTCACCACCAAGCAGATGATCAAGATTCCCCCCATCTCATTCACCCATCCCCCAAAAAAAATATCCAGCTTTGACCAGATTTTTGTTTGGTCCAAAAAAGATCCACAGCATCTTGATCCCCAAAAATCCCAAAACTGCCATATTTTGTTTCGGAGATTTTAGGTTGGTATACCACAATTTCTGAATACTAACCATTTTTGGGGGGTCATTTTTTTGCAAGAGATCTCCTCTTTCCGATTCTTTGTGCGATTTCGCTGGTTTTACACCCGCCATGTTGACCCATCAGTCGCGACCGGTCGTTGGGAAACACCCGGCGTGCTGTGGCAGTTTTCGGTGGGTTGGGTACACCGAACAAAAGGAACTTGCTACTTCGAAGATTACGTTGAGGTTTATTGAGTTTGTCGAATAGATTAATATGTGTGCATTATATTATATGTGTGTGTGTTTGTAGTATTGCGTAAAAGCTTCTACAATGATATGAACTTGTGTATATATACAATTCATGACATCTATTTTCCACTTCAACTTCGACAATTCGACATGTCTTGCAATGCGCTGCAGTTGAAGGTGATTGTTTTCAGGTGCTTAAGCGACCACTTTGGGGATGAAGGGGCCACAGTGAACAATGTCAACCCTGTTAGAGGGATCCTCGCGAAATAGTGATAATCATTGATAATCTGATACTTCAATGGTACCCCCTAATGAAGTTGATTAATTCATATTAATTCAAGGTCGACATGAAATAGCCAATCAATCAGGTGTATGTCCTGCAGGACTTGTAGGATCTTCATGGACCATTCATTTGGTATGCGCAACCACAGAGGGTACCCTCTGGTAAACGTTAACAAAAAACAAAAATCACCATTTTTAATGGGTAAATCAACTATAAATGGCAATTTTCAATAGCTATGTTAATTTACCGGAGGGTAATAATGGTCGAAATCATCCATTTAGAAAGTCACTGATGCTAAGCCATTGTGATAAGCCACGGAAGATCTCCGATATCGGAGAGTCCTATGATAAAATTGACCCCCAAAGTGCGAGTGCGACACCATGCTTTCAAAGGTTGCGCCAACCTAAAGATGGAGTTCTTGTTCCCTTGGAAAAAATCATCCAACTATTGCAACAGGCCTTGGAATCTTGGCTTTGGGTATATAGTTCCATGATATTCCCATTGATTTATATGGATTTCCCGCATGATTTTGAGTCGATTCTGTACCTAGCCCACGTTGCCGCCACAACCGAAACCTGGTCCACGGACCAGGAGAAATTATGGGACCACCATGAGCAGAATGCTCCTCAGGGAGAGGTTTTTCTGCATGGCGCCCCCAGAAAAGGCACACAGCCCATTTTTTTGCACATGGATTGCTGGTCAGTGACATCCTCAGACTGCAAGTTTCAACTTCTTCGAACTGTTCTGAGAGATTTCCCATGACCATAAAACACCCTGCTGGCGACACAGATGGCCGAAGTGGGGATCCCAGAAAACCTCTCGAACCCCAGGGGATGATAAAAAATAAAGTCTTCACTGGCTTGATTTGCGACAATGACTATCCAAACCTCAATAATTAAAGCAAAACCCGCTTAAAAGCGGAATGGCTTAGCAACATGGTTCCACAACACACCTGGGTATTGGGGATAGTTAACCATAGTTAACCATAGGCAACCACCGTTGTATAACTATAGAATCATAGTTATATAACCATAGTTAACCACAGTTGTATAACTATAGTTAACCATAGGCAACCACAGTTGTATAACCACAATTAATCATAGTCAACCATAGGTAACCACAGTTGTATAACCATAGCTAACCATAGGCAACCACAGTTGTATAACCATAGTAAATCATAGTCAACCATAGGTAACCACAGTTGTATAACCATAGTTAACCATAGGCAATCACAGTTGTATAACCATAGTTAATCATTGTCAACCATAGGTAACCACGGTTGTATAACCATAGTTAACCATAGGCAACCACAGTTGTATAACCATAGTTAATCATTGTCAACCATAGGTAACCACAGTTGTATAACCATAGCTAACCATAGGCAACCACAGTTGTATAACCATAGTTAATCATAGTCAACCATAGTTAACCACAGTTGTATAACCATAGTTAACCATAGGCAACCACAGTTGTATAACCATAGTTAATCAAAGTCAACCATAGGTAACCACAGTTGTATAACCATAGTTAACCATAGGCAACCACAGTTGTATAACCATAGTTAATCATAGTCAACCATAGGTAACCGCAGTTGTATAACCATAGTTAACCATAGCTAACCATGTTTGGGGAATCTCAAAATTGATTGGTCCACGACCGCAGATCACTTACTCGCTGGTACCCGGGCAGGACCCGAGCAGGACCCAGGACCCCTTGACGGTGGCGCGTCAGCTGACAGCAACTCAGAACATCTACAGTTGAAACATGTTAAAACCATGGGTTTTTTACCCAAAAGATTAGGGTAAAACCTGCAAATTGACCCTTTCATCCAACTAGATGAGACTTGGATTTGCTAGTCTGAAATCGAAACAAAGCGATAGTTTGTGGACCCCAAATGGCCCCGGGGAAAATTGAGGAGACCTTGGTGCGAGAAGCGGATCTCAAATTTAAGCGAAGCTTTTTTGCCCGTCATATAGCCATTACATTCGTTACATGCCAAAGCCGATGGTTTTCACGATGGTTTTCAAGCATCAAAAGCCCATTTAAGTCACTGTTTTACCAGATGTCACTTTTCTTATAATTTTTTTAGTGGTTTCTATGAGAAATGCCTAGAAGCCCTGGCTGGTTTCCCTAACCCATCAACGAGGTCCCTACGGGCGACGCAGTGAGTCCTCACCAAAAGGTGTGTGGAAAATCAGGGACAATCCACAGGAAATCCATGGTAAAAATCCCATCAGATGTGGAGTTTTTCAAATGTTCCCTTGGCGCCTTTGTCTTTTGGGAAAGATGGGAAAGCGTGTTTGAAAAAAAATTGACCCAAGTCGTTATCACATTTAGACATGTCCCTTCTTTTTGACAGGAAAAAAAAGCCGAGGTTCCTTGTTTGTTTTCATTTGATTCCGTACGAGCCCCAGATTTTGCAAGTTGAATGTCGAAAAATGAGGTTCTACAGCACATTGAGGGTACAGTACCCTCTGGTAAACTAACATAACTATGGAAAATCACCATTTTTAATGGAAAAACTCACTATAAATGGCCATTTTCAATAGCTACGTTAAATTACCAGAGGGTACAGTAATCTGTTTTGAGCGAGGCCCCCATGTCATCAACCTGTCATCTGCCATATCTCTGGTGACGATCTAGCACCTCTAGCACCTGCCACCCAAGGTGCTTCCCGGTTTCAATCACAATAAAGGAACATCCCAACATTGAACCATCAGTTCCCCCCTGAAAAAGAAAAAAAAAGCCTATGAATTGTCGTCAGCAACGGCGTTCCACGGCAGTGCTGGGGGTCGAGAAGTCACGGGCGGCCGCTATGGCACCAGTTTCCACTGCAGGCCCTCACGCTGAAAGAGATCCGCGTGTTTTTTCAAAGTTGCTTCCATCGCATCCTGACGCTTTGCTCGGCAACACGGTGAGATGTTTTGTTCGGAACACTGACGGTTTTCAAGGGACTGGTTCACAGTTGCAGCACCCAGATGGTTGACTTTTGTTCAAAACAACAACAGGTTAGGATGATCCAGTGCAGAGAGATGTTAAACATGGGTCTCAACAAAAAAAAATCGAGGAAAAATTCACAACATCCCATGGTATTTCTGAAGTATTTCATCCTCAATTTCCATATGAATCTGTTGGTCAAGACTCTTTATGGTATCCTTCGACGTGGACGCTGCTGTTCATGGAGCTAGACCCCTCCCAATTTTACCCAATAAAACCCATAGGGCTGTCGAAAAAAATCCCCGATCAGCCAGACGAACTTGAAATACGAAAAGGCCATAGGGCTTATCTGATTATGGTGGTGCAATACCCATCTTGAAAAATATATAAAAATTATGAGTTGTTCGTCACTTGGGATGATTATCCCATATATGAAATGGAAAAACTATCCACATCTTTGAAACCAACCAGTTATACTTACACCATAGATTCGTCATAGATCCAGATCAATTGGCAGATCAATTGGGACCAAAAATCTCCAAAAAAAAACGACCTGGGTTGACAACCAAAAATCCCAAGGGATTTAGAAGATTTCGATTGGCAGAATTCGAGAAATACATCAAATCCCATGTTATTTTAAAGAAATGTTCTTGGTTTAATGTGCATAAAGCAATGTTAAACCAAGTACCCATGATTGGGAATGGTTTCTATATACCACCTATAAAGATGGTGACTGGGGGATGGTTTATGGCATTGTTTTAAGCACTTGAATGTGATTGAATGCTTTTAACAAACAGCCACCATCTCTATGCAGTTCGGGATCCGTTTTGGTGATTTCTGCCACCAAAGTCATCCGTTTGTTTTGACAATGTAAATAGCTTATTTTGGTGGCAGAAACCATACTTATCTATAGCTATAGTAAATGTATATAAATGTTATCCCAGGGATTTCTGACACTTACCCTCTTGAAAATCAAGTATAGAACGTAGACATGAAATATCATTGATCATTTTTCCTAGAACAACACAGGTTCTTTCCATCTCTTTTTCCACGTATATCTACCGGAGGGTAAATTGCCCAATAGCCCTTTTTGAAGTCGATGAAATGTGCCAAAAAATTGTGAACTTCAAACCCACCACCATGTTGTCATGGTTCAATCACCACAAAAAAAACATCAAAATGCCATGTGTTTTGCCATCTCCGTGGCCGCGCCTCGGTTTTGCCGCACCAAAGCAGTTCTCGGCGTAGCTTCTTCCAAATGACCTCGCCAGGCGCTTCGCCAGGTTCCAGGCAGACCTACGGTACTCTTCGAGCCTTCAAGTCATAGCCCCCATGGAAGAATCCTAGTTTTATATACGTAGTTTTATAATGTTTTGTATCATAAATGGATTACGAATCCTGCATTTATACCCCATTAACCCATACATCTTGATATACTGGCAAATCTACACTGTAGGAGATGTGATTCATTAGCAATTTATTGGATTAATCAATTTATCCCCATTGATCATTTACCGCAAAAAAAATCCTGCTAAAATACCCATCCAGTCCGTTTCCCCAGTGCACCACCCAACAACAATGTATTTTTTCAGAAAAATATCGCGGCCGGTCTGGCATATCATGTATCACCACTGACCGGTTGTAAAGGGGGCTTGGCCCCTCAACTATCCAACTACCCTTCGGTAGTCAAACGTGGCTAGCTGGGAAAAAAAAGGGATCAAAAATCAGCAAACCATCTTGGATGCCCGGAGGGAATTCAATGGAATTCACGTATTTTAAGCCATAATTAAGCCATAATCAAATCCCCAATGACTCATTTTCAGTCATTTTCCCCCTGGCCCGGTGGAATGTGATTTTTCTAGACATCGTTTCTTGGGACATCCCAGCACCCAGCACCCAGCACCCGGCACGGCCTTGGACTGGGTCTTGCGCTGATCTTGCAACAGGATACGAAGGGTGCTCTGTAGCACCTCCACATCGCGATCCTTCCTGGCGACGACTTCGCCAAAACAGGTGCCAAAATCCAGACTTTTAGCAGCGTGAAACTTGGACCTTCAATGACCTTCACCACCAAAATCACTGGAATTGACGTGACTCCGAGACTTCACCACCCAAAACCAGAGATTTCAGGAACAGAATCCGGGAGGTCCGGGGCCCCCGGGGCCCCCAGGGCTGCCTCTCAGGGATCAACGGCTCCACTGGACCCGTGGAAGGTTGGATCCAGACACCGCCAGCTCGCAGTTTGTTTGGGCCTGGGAGGAGATGGGAATTTCATCCAAAGAAATAACAAATATATGGGTATCTTAATAGGATAATATCATAATGTTTGGGTAATATATGGGTATCTTAATATAGCTCCTATTATGATATTAAGAAATTGCAATGGCAATATATGCCTAATATCATAATAGGACGTTTGGGTATGGAATAATAACCTATTTAATGATAGTTCATTGTACCTATGAACGGAAATTCAGGATCCTAAAATGGAGGCACTGTACCATATAAGACCATATTTTCTGGTGATATTTAGGTTCCTGAAAGGGCAATTGAAAATAGCAACTGAAGTTCTCTAGAGGTCTCTAGAGTTTTCCCAAAGCCGAGATGAAGAAATCAATTTGTTGCCATGTTGTTTTAGAACTGACAAGACTTGGGAATTTAAGCAACAGGAATGGAAATGTTCGTTGGGTGTAGTATACATATGTATGTATGTATGTATGCATGCATGCATGCATGCATGCATGCATGCATGTATGTATGTATGTATGTGTGTATGCATGGATGTATG
>Ga0126342_10001574_pt1:27500-32643 | contig 32643 bp, 31 predicted proteins | sample Cyp1metagenome_FD_92528 | JGI IMG/M metagenome (GOLD analysis project Ga0126342, IMG submission 92528) | Coral microbial communities from Lord Howe Island, Old Settlement Bay, Australia - Cyphastrea 1 metagenome | ecosystem: Host-associated > Invertebrates > Cnidaria > Coral ...
GGACTAGACTCTAAGAATCACCAAGGGAAAGTGGTCGTCCAACTTGGCAGGGTCTAGTTGCAGAAATGTGTTTTATTCTCAAGTCCCGGAAATGTAGGAAGTTTCAACCAAGTTTCATAATTAAAGGAAGTCTCAACTCAATAGTTTCAAGAAGATTAAAGGCCTACATCGTTTTTCACATCTGCATCCCAGCACCGAGTTGTAGGTTCCGTCATGGTGGATGTTTTCCAGTGGGGAAACATGAAAAATCACATTCAGCAAACTCAGGGGGAAACAAAAAAAAAGTTTCAACTTCAAAATCCATGGGAAATTCAGGATCCTAAAATGGAGGTACGTTAGTACACATATAGCCATCTTTTGTGGGGATATCCCCTTACATAGACCTCAAAAATAGGCCTTACCATCTGGTTATGACTAACATAGCCATGGAAAATCCACCCATTTTTAAGTTCGGTAAACCATCTATTTCTATGGGCCATGGCTTAATCCCATGGCGAACTGTTAGTCATAACCAGAGGGTATATCCCATTATCACCCCATTCTTCACCATTGTTAACCCATTGCTAAACCATGAAAAATCACCGTTTATAGTGGTTAAATATCCATTAGATCCCATGTAAATCCATGAAAAATCACCATTTATAGTTGTTTAAATCATGTTAAATAACCATGTTCCAACCCATTTTCCAACCATTGTTCCTTATGTTTGGTAGGTACCTGGCTACCTCCATATTTTTCACATTCGCAAACCGTCAGATAAAAAATCCTCTCCAGGGCACAACTTCTCGCGAAACTCGTCCACCACCTTCATCTCCTCCGCACTGACCTCCATGGGAATCTCCTGAATCTCGGAAGGTCGACCGTTCGTTCGGAGTCACCATTTCACGAGGAAAAAACGTGTCACTTTCTATGTAAAAATGGTGTTTTTTTGTTGATTGAAAAGTGATGAATGTGTTTTTTTGATTAAAAAGTGATGCTATGTAAAAATGATGTGTTTTTTTGATTAAAAAGTGATGCGCCTGCCGAGTTTTGTATGTTTTTGACAAAAAAAAAACAGATGGTAATTGTTAACTAGATATGTTGGTTGATGATTGGGGATTATACTAATATACTATTTCAATAAAAATCATAAGAATGGGTAATAATACTAGTTGTGTTGCTTGATAATCATGATATACTATATATGACAATAATGGGTACCCTCTGGTAATTTAAAATAGCAATTGAAAATTTCCCATTTATATGTAGTTGATTTACCTAGTAAAAATGGGTGGATTTTCCGTGTTTTGTACGTTTACCAGAAGGTATATCATAATCTTACAACAAGAAGTATTATTGACTATATTGGTACTATAGTAACTATAATATAATATATTAACTATATATATATCAATACTATCATCATTACTATCATTGCCAGATTATATGTCACTCGTATTCACCAATTAAACATGGTGATTTTCCATAGTTATAGTGGATTTACCCATTAAACATGGTAGTTGATTTACCTAGTAAAAATGGGTGGATGTTCCACCGTTGAAACAACGTTCGCAACCGCACCTTCCGATGGATCCTCACGGCCTGGAGCCCCAAGGCATCGTTCAGACGCAGCGCCAGATTCGTCTGCTGCGGATCCGCCTCGAAACGAAACGCCGGGGCCGGGGGGGGTCCTAAGTCATGGAACCCCAAAATGGATCAATGGATGGTTTCCAAAGTATTTAGTGGAAAAATACGGTGAAAAATGGATGAAATATATGAAATCACCATCCGACAAAATGGGAAGTGTCCATGAAATTCACCCAAAACTTGGAAAATTCTCAGGTTTTCAGTGGCACATTTCGGCAGAGATGTGAAACTGATGAGCCCCAGTTACATCCACTTCCAATATAGCTGCTATAGCTGGTGTCGGGACTACCAGAATCAGGGTGGCCATCCCCCACACTCTGGTGATGCTCAGTGATGGTGGGGAAAAACACCGAGGTGCCACATCTTCTCACCACTCTCCCCAGGAAAAAGGTCATAAAGCGAGCTAGTTGGTTGATAGCTTTCCCTATGGGTTAGTTCATACTCGCCATAAAACCAGCTAGTATAAGTCCCCAGATTCACCAATCAACTAGAGTGTTTCATGGCTTACCCTCTGGTAAACGTTTACATAACTATGGAAAATCACCATTTTTAATGGGTAAATCCACTATTTCTATGGCCATTTTCAATAGCTATGTTTGTTTACCAGAGGATAAATGTTTAAGCGAATGGCTGGGAACGGAGCCCATCAAATTCAGAAGGTGCCCCCGGCAAAGTGGCCACCGTGGCAGACTTTCCTACAGAGAACTATGCCTTGCAAGAAACGGTGGGTCAAAACCCTGGTACCTGGATGATATCTTAAACGCTCCTCTGGTAATTTAACGTAGCTATTGAGCATAGCCATAGGAATAGTTGATTTGCCCATTAAAAAGGGTGATTTTCCATAGTTATGTAAACGTTTACCAGAGGGTAGCTGGTGAATGGATCGCTATTCCCCCCAATAGGGTAATGATAGGTTTTGACCCATCCCCAAATGACCTGGAGCATAGGAAGAACCGGATCTTTTCTCTGCATTCATGGATTAATTCAAAGGCGAAACCACAAAAAAATCCGCAGTCCTAAAACCTGAAAAGGTCACTTCGCATCCCGAGAAAGGATCAAGTCGACGTCTCTGATCACTGCTGGGTCCAAGTATCATGTCGACTTTGCGACTAACATGGGGTTGGTACAGACTACTGAAGCCAACTGTCAATAGTGGGCGATTCTCAGCGTCAATCTGGTTTGGAATCAAAAAAAACTCTATATCATGATATCCCCATTATATCCCCATTATATTCTCATTATATTCCCATTATATCTCCATTATATCCCCATTATATCCCCATGTTATAGATAGAACATATCCCACTATATCCCCATGATGTCCTGCTTTCAGCATCTTCGTAGCCGCCCCGTTGGTGCCCAACCCCCAGGTGTTTTTTCGCAGGTGAAGCCGCAGTAAGCAGCAAGAACTTGAGATGCTTCGGGTGAAGAACGGTCAAACCTCTCCGCAGGCGCTGGGTTTCGAGCCGTTGAAGGTCATGGCGCATCTATCTATATAATCGATAATCATATAAGATTGAATTAAAATGATCTGACATATGATATTATATATATATGCATATGTCATGTCATGCCGTATGATATGTTCTGTCATATCATTGTTCGACTTATTCCAAGTGCTAGTGGTCCCAGACCTGTCTTTTTCACTGGTCAACTTGGGTCAAGATCCAGAAACACCCAAATGTCTATGGCTCAAACGTGGTGCGCCAATGCATCCGCAAATGTCGTCTTATTTAGTACCGCATAAACCACTCTCTGTCAATCTAACGCCACAAACAAAGGCCGAGCTTAATATATAGGTATCATCTGCAAGCTGCTAATTTTTGGCTGTGCTGAATTCCCAGAAGGTATACCAAAATTTGGGAAGGTAGCCATGGGCAGCCCAAACCATCCAAGTCATTGGACCATTTGAAGCCCAAAGGTCTTGCAAGCCGATTCAAACATCCACCCTGAGTGGTTGGATGCTTTTTGGGGTGCCGGAAAAAACAGCAAAACAGGATTCCCTCTATGGTCGCACGAAATCCCGGTAATATCTTTCACCTCCCAAAAATCATCAGAATATTGCATGATAGCAGCCCCAAAACAGATCCAACATGATCTAACACTTAAAAACCTGGAAATCATGGACAAAACAAATAGCTCCAAAAGACCTCCTGGAAAAAAAAGAAAGGTCCGTTTCGGCATCACAATTTCTCGCCTGAGAGGAAGCAGATGTTGCTCTGCGTGTAGGTCAAATGGCAACAGCAGCCATACCAAGGTTGATCCAGTTCCAGAATTGCTTTCTCCAGCTCCAGCGCGAACTCCTCGACACTTGGCCGCTTGGAAACCAAGGGAACGCCTTGATTCAGGAAAATCCAGAAGCTGCCTACCGAAACAACCAAGAAAATGGTCAAATTTCGAGTCTATCTCTTGGGTCTTGGGTGGTTCTACCCTCTGGTAGTCTAGTAGTCACCCGAGGTTTGCTGGAAAAAACTGTGTCGTCCCTTGCTGCGGTTGAGAGTGGGAGTCCCCGTTGGTTTGTTCATGGTTGGTTTTTTTCATCCCACGAATTCTCGTAGGCCATCAGGCCTCCGTAGAACACTGCATCCTGATGCTTGGAAAATGTTGGAAATCCAAGAAAATCCCATGGCCTTTGAAGACGACTCTCGGGTTTGATCTTTCTTCGCTTCGACTTTTGGCACGTGGCAGATGAACCCAATGGGACTATGCGCGTCTGGAATGCCTCTCCTGGAAACAAACGGAGCTCCGAATGTGTCTTTTTTTTGGCCATAAATAGCCCATTCTTGTGGGGAAAATAAAACATGTTGCGGGTGAAAAGTGATGATCCATCATCAAATTTGGGCTGGAAGCTGAAGGCCATAGACGGAAAAGGAAGAAGACTCCGAGATTCAGCGGAACATCGTGGGATTCTTGCTCGATCTTAGATACTCTGCAAAAAACCGTAAATGTTTCATTGATTAGTCACTTATACGTCTCCATCTACATGATTAAAGTATATTAAAGTACTGAACTCATTCATTCGATTTCTGTGGGATTCCCCTCAGACTGGTGCCAAAACCCGAGGAGATGTGGGGTGTCTCACCCTCACAACGGGGTCACCGGGTCCGTGTTTGGGCCATGGGGAGTTGCCTTGGAACACAAAAAATATCTGCGAAGACCAATACTACAAAACAACGGCCAAAAAAATCTAGTCCATCATCAAAAGACATTCTTTGTGTACGTCAATTATTTATTCATATATATATATATGTATACACATTATATATATAATGTGTATATATAATGTGTATATATATAAAGTGTATATATAATGTGTATATATAATGTGTATATATATATGTATAATGTATATGTAATGTATATATAATGTATATGTAATGTATATGTAATGTATATGTAATGTATATGTATAATGTATATATATAATGTTTATATATAATGTATATAAAATGCATATAAAATGTACTATATATATAATGTATATAAAATGTCTATAAAATTTATTATATATAATGTA
>Ga0126342_10001575_pt1 | contig 32625 bp, 34 predicted proteins | sample Cyp1metagenome_FD_92528 | JGI IMG/M metagenome (GOLD analysis project Ga0126342, IMG submission 92528) | Coral microbial communities from Lord Howe Island, Old Settlement Bay, Australia - Cyphastrea 1 metagenome | ecosystem: Host-associated > Invertebrates > Cnidaria > Coral ...
AAAATATTTAGTAATATTACAATTTATAGTAACATATTTAGTATAACATAATATTTAGTATAATACAAAGTGATATAGTATAATTGGTGTAATATAATGCAATATAGTATAGTACAGTATAATATAATTAGCATAATTTAATACGCTCTAATATGATATAGTATAGTACAACAAAACACGATATGATTTAATTTAAGCTAATATATAGTTTAGTATAGAGTATAACATTATATATGACATATAACATAATATACTGTAATTTAATGTACTTCAGTATCGTATTATATAGTATAGTTTAAGGTAAGATTAGATATAGTATAATCTAGTAGCATAATAGAATACAATAGAATGTCATTTAATGTAGTATAGTCTAATATAACCCAATTTTAAATAATATAATAGAATATAATATACATATAGATAATACTATATTGAATAGTATAATATAAGTATCTATGAAAAAATACATAGATAGATAGATAGATTGATAGGTAGGTAGGTAGGTAGGTAGATAGAGAGAGAGATAGATAGATAAAATAAATAAGTAAATAAATAAATAGATAAATAAATAAATAGATGCACACACACACATATATATATACACATACATACATACATTATAATTGTGTTATTTCCTGGTTTTCTTGTCAATTTTGTCAACTCTTTTTAGCTGTTTTCAAATTGTTCAACATATGCATGGAATCTTTTGAGTTTTCCATGGTCATCTAAGGCGGTGCATGAAGCGAGGCCCATCTCAACAGGAGTGCGGGACTTAGCTGGTGGCCATCTGGGATAAAGGCCCCTTCTGGCTCAACGCCAAGGCAAGCGAGTCAGAATAAGCGACAGAAGGAGGGCTCGGTCCCTTGGTCGATTGAAACGGGGTAAACCGGTCATCCCTGGGAATCCTATGGGAATCCTATGGGGTCCTGTAATGCAGATTGACTCTGAATACCCAAGACACCTAGATACATCTAGAACATCTTGAACCATCTGAACCATCCTCGCCTGAAACTGACGTTTCAAGCACCTGCAGATGGATGGAGCTGCCGCTCCGGCCGTTTCAGCGGACAGAGAGCACTTAATGCTCGTGAAGGCTCCACCAGTTTTTGCAGATCTACAGGAAGTAAAATCATATGAAATCAATAAAGACATACCGTCAGTTGGTCAGTTCCTCAGCAGACGGTTGCGTCAGGTTTTGCAGCTGGCCCAACAGCCAGCACAAAAACTTAGCGTGGCCAACGCAAGTGCCTCAGTCCGACTCACTGTGCAGTGGAAAGTTGATGAGAGTTGTTGCCATCCAAGGGCCTAAGGGCCATCTAACAGTTCAGCACCGTTCTGGAGCATGGGTCCGTGCCGTTATCTTGAGGTCGGCGAATTTCTGGACGGCGAGGCCAGAGATGACCGAGATGAGACGCTTTGTGTCGCACTTTGCTTTGTAGCGAACGGTCAGTGGACAAAGCAAAGCAACCTGTGGACTCTTGGAGACTCTTGGAGTTGCAACTTGGAGGCCAATCGAATTGCGGGGGAAAGGAGCCTGGAAGATGCCGTCATGTTTCTTGCAGCGCAAGGAACTCAGGGTTGCAAGATGGCGTTCAAAGGTTTGGTTTTACTTGTTGAGATTTTCGAGCTATGCGTCAGCACGCTGAGCAGGGGATGGAGAAGATCTGAGGACTGCTTGATAAAGCTGACCAATAAGCTCCCAAAAAGTCACGATGTCTAGAGTCCATAACCTCATTGGTGGCAAAGACCGCACGCGAAGGAAGGAGGTGTCGTTCCTTCAACTTGGGATGGCATTGCGCCACTGCAAGAGGCAAGTGTTTGCATGAGCACGGGATGAGCTGTCACTGATGCACGAGGTGTTTTTTGTTTTTGGCTATGCACTGACAGTTCACCTGATTTGTTGGGTATCCTGGTATCCATGCAACTTCTCCGACTTCATATACTTCGTCCCTGTTTTTTTTTGCTTTTCATATTCTTCTGCTTTCGGGAGGCTGTTCTGACAGCCTCACTTGCCCTGTTGCTGGGCGCATCTTCCGAGCAGAAGGTGTGCAGCAGCGACAAACAAGTTGTGAATCAACAATTCTTGCCATGATGCGACCATGAAGACATCCTCAGTCTGTTTCTCCATTTCACATCATTTCACAGCTTTGTAAGGCATGCTGCTGCATTCTTCTCAGAAATGCCGAGAATTCTTGCCAGCAAATTTGTCAGGTCACTCTTATTCTTGGACTTCTCAACAACCGTGTGCCAATCAGGCCATGTTTTCTTTTTTTTACCATCTCTGGACGGATGGAGTTTGGAGATGTTTGGCAATCGGTGGAAGTTCTGTTGAAGTGTCCTGTGGATCCTGTGGGTCTGCCAGGCTCATGAACGAGCTCCTGCTGGCAGCTGCTGAGGTGGATACAGAACGTCAAAAAAATTCGGCAGTTCGCAGTTCGCCACGCCCTGTCACAGGATGATGCAGTTCCACCAGTGCTGGTCTCCAGACTAGCTTCACAGCTGAAGAATCGGCAGGGAGCCTGGAAGTGCTCGGAAGTGTTCGGAGGTGTTCGGAGGTGCTGAGGCTGACTGCTGACTGATTTCTTTTCAAATTCACGACGGTCTCAGCAACGTGATTGGAGTCTCAGGACTCTGAACGATCTCCGAAGCCAGCAGTTCAGCCAACTGATACATGTGTCGGGAGCCCGAAAACACAACGAAACTTGCCAAGCGTGCCAGTGCTGTTGTTCGACATGGAGTGGTGCTACACACTCTCAAGAAGTGTTGATTGATGTTGATTGCCTTTAGCCCGCCCTGAGGCTGAGAGCCAAAAAAGACAAAAATCAGAGCAAATATGTCAATGCATTGGTGTCCTCACCTCTCAAGGAGGTTGGCAGTTTCGGAGCAGTCTGTCGAGTGTTTTTTGTGATGCATGTCACATTGAGTCCGATGAGTGTTCAGCTTATTCAGCTCCAGGAATTGTGGAAACCGCCCTTTGAGTCGAAGTTTGTCCGGACTCCAGACTTGGACTCCAGACAGAAGAAGTTCTGAAGTTTAGCCTTCTGGAGGTCTGGCGAGACAAGAAGAAAAATGTCGTTGCCACTCAAACAGAGGGTCTCTTCTTACAGGACACTGCCCGACTCCGTGCACCAATTTTCCCACGGGATCGACCGTTTGCTTCAAGTGGTTCGAGTTCCTGTGCGAATGAGGAGAATTCTCTTCTTGGATGGGCCCTATCACCATCTCCGCTTGATAGCGCTTTGGTGCCACCTTCAAAGGCCCATTTGACAGAGGCACGGTTTGTCCAGATGCGAGACCCCATGAGACGTCTTAGAGCCTCAAACTTTCCAAACTAAAAAGAGGGACGAACACAAGAGCAAGGCAAGAGCAAGGCAAGAGCAAGGCAAGAGCAAGGCAAGAGCAAGGCAAGAGCAAGGGCAAGAGCAAGGGCAACATAGGGACATAGGGCGGCAACATCTTGATCTGTGTGTTTGAGGCTGGATCGAAAGAGTGGGATCATCTCACACGAGCTACGCGTGGCAGAGTCGAAGGTTTGCAACGAGGCTGAAATCCTCAGACGAGCGACGAGCACTATGCAGTGGTCACATGTGGTCACAGTATGTCACCGTAGTAGTATTATGTAGTATTGTTGCGCTCAAAAACTTGCCTTGGCAGGATTGCAGACGAAGCTCACAAGCTCACAAGACCAGGCCTTTCGAGAGGGCGCTCGACAGGCTGCACTCGGGGAACTCTGTGATTCAAACTCCGCTGGACGCAGGCCGCTGAGTTTGTTGACATTATTCTTCGTGCAGGGGCCCGTTTCCAAGTTTACTGAGTTTACTGCATTCTATGTATGTGACGTGGATGTATGTGGTGCTATGATTGTGCCATGTATAATTGCAATCAGCAGTTGCAAAGTGGCCCCTCAGATTTGCTTCAGGACGAGCCGAGAATGGCAGTACTGGAATGGCTTGGAGTGCTTCCCCAAGCTCTGATTGTCACCAGATCAACTCGTCATGGAAAATCCATGGAAAATCCATGGAAAATCCATGGAAAATCCATGGAAATGCAGTTGAAATGCATGGAAATGCCACAAATGCACACACATGCCATATCGATCCATATCGGCCATATCGAATCCAAGTCGAAGCGCTTCAAAAGTGTTGAAGTTGAGCGGAAAGGCCATCATTACCACTGCCGAGCCTCGCGGCAAGCAGGGTCAGCCAGCTCCAGAAGGGTTGGGAACACAGAAGTCTCAGCGAGAGCATTGAAGTTTTTGGAGTTAGCTGGGGCATTTCGGTATTCAAAAATTTCAAAACAAGTGAAACAGCGAAACTCAGGTTTAACTTCTGGCCCCAGTATGGCAATCACGTCATCGACTGCTTGAATCAGCAAGAGCCTGGAGCCTTTGAAAGATCCATGAAGAATCTCCTCTTGTTGCAGGCCGTTTGATTGGGTTGCAAAAGCAAGACTATGCAGTAATGCAGACCACCGCATGGAAACTTGGGTTAATGTTGGAAAATGTTGGCAGGCCCTTCATGCGCGGCTTCAGGGCTTTCCAACAAGTGGAATGGCACTGAATGCTTTTACACTGTGCGGTGCTGAGATTTTCGAGACATATATACAGCCGCTTCTAAGTTGTTACTGTATGTGTGAATCCTCGAGTGATGTTGATCGAGGCTGTTGCACTTGCTGAAGCCCATCAAACCTGAACAGGCATCCACTGTTTCAGTGCTGATCTTAATTTTTGCCGAGTCCGTTGACTGTAAAATTCCGATATCCGGGATTTTTGATGATTTTTGCATCTCCATTGACGCAAATTGCATCTTTGATCATCTTTATATTGGGACTGGGGACCGACATCTTGGCGTCTTGCCATGTCTGAGGCTTTCTTCCCTGTTCGTGATGATGTCCCACAGCTCTTGGGGAACTACCACAAGGAGGATGGTCTCTGAGAAATGGGAGAAATGGTTCCAGAAATCATCGAAAACGGTTCCAGTTGCTGATCAGGCTCGATTTGGCGAAAAGGAACAGATCGAGGCTGCAACCGCCTCTGCCAAGAGCGCCAGAACCTTAGTGGTTTTTCAATGTGCTTTATATATCTTTATATGAGTTGTTGGTAGATTGAAACATTTTGAAACAATGTGAGCCGATTATCCAAAAGCTGCAGAGAAACTGAAGTGTGGACTTGGTGGACTTGGTGGACTGGGTGAACCGAGGATCCAGCCTGCACCACTGCGCTCAGCGACAAGAGTCTGTTCAAGTCACAGGCAGAGCTGTTGCAAGAAGCTGGCTGAAATTGAAGACGTTTCCTGTTACAAGTCATGCGCCAGATCTTTTGGCTTACCACAAAGGGGGTTGGCTACCTGTGGCAGCCTGAGTTTTGAGGCATGGTGATACGATCACAAATAAGTGCGAACTTAGGCTCATGCCAGTGGCGAAGGAATCCTTCCATGCTTGGCAAAACTTGGCTTCCGCGATGTATGACAAGGACAGATGGGATTCATATTTGCCTCATTATGATGTGTTTTCCAGTGATGTGAGACACTGTGATGCAGACTTTTGGGTATGCAAAGGAGCAGTTTGTGCCGGGTCTTTATGTTTTTGCCTCGAGGACCGGGAGATCTCTGATGGGGCGACTCGAGAATTCATGCTCGCAGAGGCAGCTCTGAAGGACGATTGCTGGGCTGTGACGGTCGTATGCTGTCGTATGCCGTCGTCTGCTGTCGTGTGCTGTCAGTGACAGGAGTCTCGATTCCTCGAACGCCTGGGACATCTCGTGGATTTGACGTTTAGATTCCTTCAACATGCAGCGGCAGGAGGCCAACAAGTGCAGAGCTCAAAGTGCCTAAGGGCGCCTAAGGGCGCCTAAGGGCGCCTAAGGGCGCCTAAGGGCGCCTAAGGGCCTAAATTGCCTAAATCTTTTGATCCCAAAGGATGGTACCAAGCTGATATATGGTGATATATGGTGACTGGTGCCAAGCTGCGAGGCCTTACCACCACCTGCACCTGGTCCAAGTTGGCACGTGATGCCTAGCTCTGCCGGTGTCCTCGGGCTTGCTGGATCTGCTGGATATATTGAATCCTTCTGGTTGTTCTTTTCTGGAAAAAATGACACCGAGGTTCTGGAGAATGTTCTGGAGCTCTGCGATCTCTACCGGGACAGGGAGAGAAAGAAGAGTGCGCCCTCCGTTTTTACATTATGACCATTATGATCACAATATGACATGCTACTCAGTTGGCCACTTCGCTAGCTTGTTGCATTTTGTTGCACTTTAGCTACTTTAGCTGATGCAATCGAATAGTGTCAATTAACACACGTCCATACTGCCAGCTGCTGGTGGGATTCCTACCGGACTCTTTATCCATGTGGATCCCGACCCGGTCCTCACAACGTTGTGCATTGTCTTAAACTCAAAGTTTTCCAACTTGTCGCACGATGTCGCATTGTTGGAAAAGAAATGGATGGAGACGAACCTCCGAAGTTTGTGTCAGGTCATGGCCTCGGAAGATCATGTCCGTGATCCATCTTTGCGTGGACGGGCCGTGTCTCGGACAGGCAATGTTTGATATATCAGGCGTTACACTGCTACATATGCGACATATGCAACATGTGCTGCATTCGTCAATGCACTCGCCTGCCAAATTGCACCCAGGTGAAACTTTTGCACCGCCTTTGTTTTGCTTTCAGATCTTGGCGGGACCGATTTTGCTTGTTCTCAAACCGTGGATGTGATGCGGCAATGCACGTCTTTTGCATACTTCTGCTTACAGAATGCAGGACAAATTGAACCATCCACCTTTGGACAAGCAACTGATCCCGTGCCTGGTAAATGCCGGGTGCTGCAGTTCTTTTTGCTTGCGAATTGTTCAGCTGGTGAGATTTGGGCGTGTCCCAAGGTTTTCATCGCCGTGGAAAAGGCGATCATGAGCTACTATGACCTCTCCTACAGATACAAGTACGAGGTACTCTAAGTAGCTAGCTAAGTGCTGTGACTGTATTCACTGTAAGTCAACATCGAACATTTGCACAGCTGGAACGTCAACACTAACACCTTGTCAGCTCATGTCAGCTCCGCGTTCCTGTCATGGACCTCTTCGACCTGACTCTTCAGACGGAGGGCCACCGAGAGGCTTCCAGAGAGCATCGTCGCTATTTGTCGCTGATTTTGAGTATTTTGAGCCGCAGGTCCTGGATCAATTCATCAAGGGCGACGGCAACGACAAGTTCTTGAAGGCCTGACATGGCCTGACACTGAACGCTCTTCATATTGTTCGTATTTGTTCGTCAAGACCCCCCGACACCCCGCCCATCCTTGGTCGACGGCCAGTTGCTGACGCAGCTGATTAATGACAGCAATTCGCAGATAGAAGAGGCTATCCGAACAGTGAAGGACTGTGTCAACTGTGTGGGTTTTTGGAGTGTAGCCAGCGTAGGAGCCTTGAAAGCAGTGGAGAGATATGGAGAATGTCATCAAAAAAACACGGAAAGCATTGAAGCCTGTGGAGCCTTTTGAGCCTTTGAGGAGTATCATGAAAAGCAGAGCCAGAGCCAAAGCTCGGATCCTGCCGCCTCCTCAGTGTGTGGGAGTGCCGATGATATTCTCAGCATTTGGTGCTTCAAGGCTGCCCAGCGCCATGATGAGCAGGCCAGCGAAACGACATCGTAGCCATCGTAGCCATCGTAGCCTTGCCATGGAGTTCCTTTTGGTGCCAGGTCTTGGAAGACGATCGAACAGGCGATGGAGATGAAGCTGAAGATATTTATCGGAGAAGCCGAATGAACTACAAGGAACAGATGGGTTTTTGAAAGAATTTGAGCTTTAGCGCTTTAGATTTTTTCACAGCTTCAAGAATCACATTTTCGTTCCATTTTGAGCATGAGTGTTCTTTGATCTTTAATCTGTAGGAACATGCAAAGAAGTACTTCGGGCTTGCCGCGAGGTGGGCATGGAGTGTTGCTGTCGTTAGCAAGAGCACCTGCGCCATGACATGCCCTGACGTCTGAGGACCTGGAAGCAGATGTGGCTTCTTTGCAAACTTTGCGCTCCAGTCATCGTGGAAGGTGACTTGGAGCTTGGTGGAATGCCTTGTTTGCCTATTTTGAAAGGGAACTTGTTTGGGATTGTTGCACGATCGCTTCTCTGTGTAAGCAGCACAGCAGCCATTGCGACGTGCAAAATTGGACTATTTTGCAGCTGCAGGAAGAGCCACTCTTGAGCAGCTCTTGCATTCCTCTTTGGACGCGCCACTGGACTGACCATTTGGTTTGATAGTTGGAGTTGCTACTGGTTTCGTTAGGAAACCTCGGGCTGCATTTTTGGTTGGAACGACGTCGTTTGAACTCGGAACACCGTGATCTTTGTCGCTCGCTTCCCACCAGCAAGTTTGCATTTTTAGAACTGTGTAAGGCAACTGCACTACCTTGTAGGCTGGCCGTCTTTTGCTGCTATGCCAGTGTGTTGTATCTGTGCATTCGGAAGCAACAAGAGCAAAGATCTGTGGAGCAGGAGGAAATATGAACTGTGGAGAAAACAACATAGAAAGTTACAGCAGCGCCTGGTTTCACTTCCAGTCATATTTTATTTAAGCTAAACTCAAAAACAACCGAATTGAGCAGAGTATCCGAGAAGTCTCACTTCTTGGGAATTTGAGTGGAGACTTAGAAATTGATCATGCACTCACCAAAAACGATAACACTGTACATAACATTCACAAGCTGGGAAACCGGAACACACCAACCAAAATTTGAAGGACCTGTCGCCACATAACTAACTTTGACGGTTGCTCATATACTTAACTTCTCTATACTTATTTTAATTTATATTTGTATTTCAATATCACAAGATATCTGTATAAGTATAGGTATATTATATATTATATTGTTTAAGTATATCTAAGTGTCTTGTCACGCAATTTTTCCTATTTTTTCCTTTCAGCTTTCACCATTTTGCCCCCAAATTGCTTCACCCGTTGGGCCAGGCCCCGAGATGAAATCCATCAAGGCTTCTCCGCAGGAATACGATGAACTTGGCTTCAATCCCAAGGAGATCGGAGATCGGAGATCAACTTGCACAGCTGAGAGCTTCATAGAGCTTTATAGAGCTTCATGGATCCACGGAGTCACGAAGAATCCAAGTTTAATACTTTAGGATACTTTAGGATACTTTATTATGATGAGGATATGGAATGACAACTTGTCAACTTGTTTTTTCTCCAGGAGCTGGTAAAGCAGATTGCTGAGAGCTACCTTTTCCTTGTGCGAGCCAACAAAGATGAGGTTGGCAGCCTTTCAGATGATTGAACATTCACCAGACAGAATTTGTTTGTTGTTTTGCTCTGTTGCTTTGCACTTTAATCGCTTCCGAGTTTATTGTTGTTCTTGAGTCAGCCCTGCAAGACTGCGAGTTGAGGTTGTGCGCGTTGTTGGAAAAGATGAACGATACTACAGCAACTTTGCCAGAATTCAACAAGTGGTTTGGGAGGGGATATTGGTATTGTAAACGAATCCTTCGCGTGACCGTGTGACCTAAGCTTTTCTGAGGTGCCACCACATTCAGCAAAGCTTGCAGCTTTGTCAGGACTGACCAATGTATTCTCAAACAAATCCTTTCCGCTATGCAATTTTTGCCGCAATCTGGAGTGTACGTGGTGTCGCAAACAAATCTTGCACAGGAAGTATGGCCTTCTCATGGGCAAGGACCTGGAGGATTTCGATTTATTTTGCAAGGACAGATGGGACTCGTCGTTGCCAAAGGTGGATGTACCATCTCCACAAGTGATTCACCTGAGCGCGGGTCAAGCTTTATAACAAAGAAATCCCTGGCAGCTTTTACTGATTATTCACCATGAAATCTTGAGGTACCTCAATGGCAATTCTCATAGCGTATGCATAGTGCTGTTTCTGCTGTATTCCGTCCAGGTAATTTTACTTGTGTACCTGGTCATATTTGAATATATTTGAATATATTTGATATGTTATCGTTTGTTACCCGACTTGTGCAAAGTACCATTCTTTTTGTGCTCAACATCTACCGGAGCTTTTCAGTAGCATGTCGAACACAGCCTGATGGACAGAGGGTCTTAGCCTGGCGCCGCAGGAGCTTGCAGAGAAAGTGTCCCAGCATCGTGCAGCTTTCGACGAGGTGCAGCTGGCCGGAAAGTACAGGATCCGCCGCATATCAGCCGCATATCGCCGCATATCCATCATATCATATCATATCATATCATATCATATCATATCAGAATCATATCAACATATGCACTGCCCTGTAGCTGTGCTTTAAAATTCCCTCTCTTGTGTTTGCCAACCAAAATCTCGCTGTGATCTCGACCACAGCACACATTTCTTTCGGATTATATCAAGATTTTGGAATGCGCTGGCTTCCTTAAGCACTTCCATGAGTGGGATGATGGAACACACCTGCCAGGCTGATATTCCATCGAATTATTTGTGCGAAATCATGGCCGACATCATGAGCGACCCTGTGATGTTCCCGCAGAGCCGCAAGGTGCAGACAGCGGACAGTGCAGACGCAGTAGATGATACAGCTGAGACAGTTGAAATTATGAAATGAACAGTATGGATTCAGTATGGATGGATCCTTCCATGGATTCTTTGTGATTTGCTGACTTACTTATGACTCAAGTTGATCAGGTTGCAGATCGTACCTCGGCTCTTCGAGTCATCATGGGCCCGTGGCTTAGCAAGACAGCCGAAGTTGATGGTCGTTCACTTCACTCCAAGTGAGGCAATGACAGGGACCCTTTCGCCAACACACCAGTCAAAGTGGAGGACTTCGTTGTGCTTTGGGCTGCGCTTTCAGGGTCGAGAACCGTACAAGCCGTTCTGGAATTGTCCCTGGAGGACCTGATCCCTCAGACGGAATTGAAGGAGGAAATCCACAGATTTGCAAAGGAGAAGGCATGGAAGAGATCTGTTATGCCAGGCATCAGGAGGCTATGTCTGGGGATCAAACTTGGTTCCTCAACTTTGGTCGACGCCAGACCTTTCCTTTTCTGATTAGCAGATGCATGTGTGACCAGCTTGCCTATTTAAGTTCTGTGATGCGTCCTTGCTCTTAGTGTGCTCGCAGGGAATTGCGTTGGAGGGTGGCAACATGTTCGACTGAGGGTGGCAATATGCGACCTCACGGAAACATGGCGAATGCCTTGCGCAGATGGTGTAGAGACTCTCCCCGTAGGTCCAAAGGATAGAGACAGATCAAGAGACTGCGGGTAAGTTATGTCTGCCTCCGCGTTGCTTTTGCCAAGAGCTGCGAAGGCTGGCGAGTGCAAAATCTGGAGCTAGGAAGGTTGCTTCATGATGGTTTCATGCTTTGTGTTCGCACATCGCTGATGCACTGCTACTCTGCCAAACGCCACGGTTCCGCAGATGCTTAGATCTTAAGGGTTGAAACGCTTGTAACATCTTGGAACAAGCTGCTGAAGCACATCCTGTCAGGGGGATCACTGTCGTTCCGCTGGATGAGCGAATCGCAGTCAAGGCTTGCACTTGCACAGGGACAGACAAACTTGTCGTTGCTCTGTAGAGGTTTAAACCAAAGAAAGGGCTTTGTAGGCAATGTGATGAGAGCTGCAATTTGCAAGGCTTTTCTTATCCAATGCAAGTGCAATGTCAGGCTTCCGGACTGAATGAAAGCCGTTTGACCGCGGCACTTTCCTGAAGTTTTAGCGACTTTAGCGTGAGAAGAATGAGAAGAATGATATTGTGGTGAAACGAGTGACAGTGACCAGCTGATGAGCTGAGGCTGTTGAGATGTCACTGGGTCGCGGAGGACCTTCATGTGGTTCCGCTTGAGGGGAAGTGGAAGTGGCTAGCGGCTAACTACGGCTAACTACTATAGTTGTATCCTAGCAACCCCCATCCTGACTTGCTCGGCGACCCACATGTCCACTTTGGCTGTGTGGCCATTTCCCGCAGCATATTGACACCAGTTGAACAGCCTAGACTTCTACTTCTTGGATCGCAGTAGCAACAAATTAGATGGCTGTCTTCAGATGTCTGGAAAGTGCTCACAAACTGATGACCTTTTGGTGTTCGAATTGATAAGCTGGATTCACCCATCCTTCCGGCCACAGGATTTGGGAATGGCTCGGGTGCTCTGTGCAGAGCTTGGCCACAAGAGTTTCAATCAGATGACCTGGGCAGTCTTGGAATTTCAATCCATGCAGCATGCCATAGCATGCCTACATGAGGTCGCAAAAGGTGTCAAGTGCAACTACAGAGGCCATTTCAATTTGTCTTGTGATGACATGTGATGACCATCCATCAACTTCTTTCGCTTCCGAGCCTCAACATAACATCTTTGGAACTGAAACCTTGTGATTATAATATGATTGTACTCCTTTGCATGGCAGGGGACAGAAAGTGCTTGGTGCTCAGCATGGAAGCCGTTGCACGTGTGGATCATCTGAAACTGCCGCATGACATTCTGTGGCTTTGGTTTCTTCTTTTTTGCTTTGATTCAGGCTGTAGCAAAGTCTGCAGCGGATACTGAGACGAAGGCAAACATTTGTTTCATTTGTTGCTCGTCTCAGCTTCACAGATCAACCTGCATTGATCAATTTTGATCAAGGCGGAGATCAGTTTCGATGTTTCTCAAACATGCTTTGGAGGCTGGAATGGAGAAGGCCTCCGAAGGTGCGATGGAATTCTTTCCGAATCCCCAGGTCTCATGTCTTCTGAGGCTGAAGGATGCGCTTTCTGCATCTTTCTGGTGCAAAGTCAAGAAGTTAATTAGTAGGAGGTACTATGTATGTACATATTATACAGCATAGATATAGTATACATATATATATATATATGTGTATATATATATATATACAAATAATACAAATACAATTACAAAGCATGTGCTTCTTGCGCCGACACGGCGACTAGTACGGTGCTAATAGTGCGCTAGTAGAATTGGACCAGCCATTGCGAGCCCCACGCTTCCAATTTTAGGCATCTTGGTGGTTTTAAAGCACGAACAAGCAAGAAAATAGAAGCCAGGAGTAGTTCACTAGTGATCCAAGCCAAGTATTTCAACATTAATTCAGACAAATCTAAGCTGAACACAAAAACTGCACCAAGATATGGGTGCTATACGAAATAGATCGAAATAGTACCAGCTCTGGAACCACTGTTTTGACATCAGGTGGTTCAGGCGGGCTGAACCGAGAGCGAGGTGGACAGGTTGCCCAAAATGGCTCCAATGGCCCTGCACTTGGGATCTGACTGCAACAGATTTGAGGCTTTGCTTTTGAGGATATCACTGATATCACCATCACATTTCATCAAGATTCACTCCAGCACAGATGTTGATGTTACAAACATGTTCATCATGTTCGAGCTCATTGTTGTGTTTCCAGTTCTGCATTTGATCCTTTCTCCCTGCTACCAGGGAATGCCCAAATGGTTCGACTCTGTGCTCCATGCAGTGCATTCTTCGAGGCTCAAACTGCGTCTGTTGTGTGTACTTCCTACCTGCTTCGAGAGATTCTGTCCTTTTCGAGGCTGGAGTTGGAGAGACTTATTCCATGCAAAGAAAAGCACAAGGTCCGCTGCCCGAGTTGACGAAAGTTTGCTGCGCAACGCATGCAACGCATGAGACGTGCCAAAGACTTTGATGCGCCAGTTTCGACAATGCTCTAGAACCCTGTTGCGTGGAGCCTGGAGAGAACCACTTCTTTTATTAAAGGGGCATACTTTGATGCATACAGGTACCCATAAGATCCCATAAGTACCCTTTTGGCACCAAGGTTGCATGTTTCTGACTCTCACTGTGTCACCTCAGATTCATCAAGAAGCTGTACATAAGATGTGACGGCAAATAGCGATCTGATGCACTGATGCCAATTGCCAAAACAAAACTTGACTCAATAAGTTGCAAATATTCATGAATACTCTGATTTTTTTGGGAGTGATCGGATCAGTGTTCAGGAAGAGGGTCTCAGAAGGTCACAAAGCCTCCTTTGATTCGTGGGAATACAAAATCGCTCAGCAGTGCTTGTGCCCTGTTCAGAAAGGCACCAGCGAACGGCAAGAGATTCCACAGTGAAACATGGGACACGTCGGACACGGGTGATATCCGGTGCAAAATCTGGGTTCAAGCTGCATAAGCTGTGGATTGGCCAGCTTGGAGTCAACTCTTCAGCTCGAGCCTTGGGAACTGGCTATTTCATGGTATTTCTACAAATCTTTGCATGATGTGAGCAATGTGACCCGATGGTGACGGGCAACTAGTGATATACTTGTGATATTCAACTAGTCTTTGTGGTCTTTGTCTACAGTATGTGTCCTGTAGGTACTGCACATGCATTTGTTCTATGTGGATATGCCATCCACAGCACGGCTTTGCGTCTTTACATCTAGAAAGTTGGGCGCTGCCAAGGCTGAGATGGCTGAATCAGAGGAGACCCCGGTGGTCATTTGCTCAGACTTCTCAAATGCACAAATGCACCACATATTACAGTCAAAATCAAATACATAGGACAGTATACAGTGTGAAGTGTACGTATATATAATTATATATATACATATATATATACACATACAGATAGACTCTATAGATACGAGTTTGTTTGGCCGGTTTGTGTCTTGTGTATTTGGTTCATCTTGACATCTCTTGCAGGTTGAGGAAACTCCGCCGCCCCTCGACGGCACAGCACCGGAGGACTGTCAACGGAGAAGCATTGATTCAGACAGCTGAAAATCTGGGAGCGTTTGGGAGTGTCTGGGAGCTGCGAGGAGGCGGAAAAGAAAAAGAAGAAGAAGAAGGTGCTGGCACAGCTGATTCCTGTGTAATTCCTGACTGATTCCTGACTGACCCCAATGAAAATAGCCACAATCATTCAATCATATTCAGATTGAATCATATTCAAGTATTGAAGGCTTATTCATTGAGCCGAACAAAATTGCCTCATGGACCAATCCGCACCCTTTAGACTCCGTCCAGGTGAAAGAAGTCAAAAGCGTGTTCGAGAGCGTGCCTGCAGCTTCATCTGCAGAATTCTCTGCAACCAAAACGGTGAGCTTCCCTGGTTTTCCCGCTGCAAGTGGTGTTGGTCTGTGGCTTTGGACTAGAGTCTACTAGAGCATTTGACATTTGCTTCATTTGATTCATTTGCTATGTGTTTCTGATAGGCTTTGGCCCAAGGAACCATGACAGGGATGGATACCTTCAGTTCAAAGAGGGTTTGAACAACAAGTCCTCTCAGATCAGCTCTGGATTGATCCGGAACGAGGCAAACATGCAGCCAGGGCATGCATGAGATACATTCAACATTTATTAGGGACAAGGCTTCTGTTTCTGGCGCGCCATGGATAGCGACTCCTCTGATGATGAATACTGGGGTTCGTACGAGCGTTTGCCGCAGGATCAAACTGTGCAAAGCTGTTAGCTGTTAGCTACGAGAAACGTGAGAAACTACAAGCTGTCACGTTTGCTTCAGACAAGGCAGTGATGCGTTGAACCGACATGAATGATGGAGCAATGATGGAGCAATGATATTCAATATTCCCAGGAGACATCACGCTTGCCTTACTCGTCTTTCAGCCAGGGTGTGTCCCTCGATGCTCTGACCAAGGAGGTCTTAAGTGAGAGCATGTGTGCACAGTAGAAATTTTCCTCATTCTGCTTCAATATCCTCGATTTTACCAGAGTTTTTGTCACTTTTGCAAGGTCGAGACTTGAGTGATCCAGCCTTGCCTTCAAGAAAACTTAGTGCTGGCAGCATCGGCAGCACTCCATCAACATGCTCACAGGACCGCCACAGAATATGCAACAAGAGAGGCTACTGTGGTTTTTCGTGGTGTCTCTTGAGTTTTCGACTCCTGTTGCAGGAAACAGTGGAACTTGAGCCTGGTACATTGATTTCTGCCTTTTACCCAGTTTCCCATCCAGCCTCGAAAGTTTCAAAGGGCTCAAACCCTCTTCCAACACATATGGCAGATCAATCAGATTTTCTGCAAGGTTGGCCGTCGCTCTTTCGAGCTGCACAGCCTGCTTGGGGTCGGAAGCTTTAGATCAGCCAGTCCGACATGTTTCAAGAGATTTCAGGAGATTTCAGGAGTTCCACGTGCCGTGAAGTGGATGATACAGTATATAATAGTGTATACATATGTATATATATATAATTATATATATATATAGGATTGATATAAGAAAAAGCAGTGGCAGGTCTGGCGCGCAAGTTGCAACGATTCTGGGGCAACAGTTGCCCTCAAGGAGACTCAATTGGCTGCCGACTTCTGGTGATCAAAGTGATCAAAAAGGCAAACACAAACTCATGACATTTCATGACATCCATATAAGGACTTGCAGAAGTAGGAATGCACAGTTTCTGATAGCAATTGTGAGGTGAGGAGGTTGCAAAGAGTTGACCAATTCTGACAGCAGGAGATTTTGACTTTGAGCAAAGAGTCCATGGAGGCTTTGTTGATACCATACTGTGTCCCCATAGTCACTACATGTCACTACTTAGAAAGAATCTGAGAGTGGCAGGAAGTCATAGGAAGTCATTTGGATGGTTTTGTTGAAGCACTTACAGTATGTACAGACAGACATCGTATCACTTGTTGCAACTCCGAAAATTTTGGCGAGGCAGCAAAGCTGGAGGCTCAGCGCCTTCATGCTCTCTCTGATTTACAGGAGACGTGGACTTCAACTTGCCTCCTGGCTGTGAAAGACAGTGAAATTGCTGAAGCTGTGGAATCTGCAGGACACACATAGGTCTCCAGCCTTACCTCATCTTTTGGCTGCCGCAACCTTACTTGTTTGGTGGTGTCAAGATTTGTCAATCGTTGAACTGTGTGAGAAGCCATTCATGGATTCCTCATCCCCTAGCAGCCCTAGCATCATGATGGTTGCCATGCATCACAAGGCTGCTACTGGAAATCATGGCACTGGCTATAGAACTGTGATGGTCATGGAGCAAGTTGCAGGAGTTGTTTCTGATAGGGCAAATAGGGCAAACATTTTGCATCATTTTGCATCATTTTGCACTTGGACAGACTTGGACACAAAAAATCAAACTGGGACAGTTTAGATCAGTTTAGTATTGAGAGTACCATTGATCCAGAATGAAGGAGAGCCCTTGCAGAGGGCACTTGAGGCTGGGACCAAGGTAACTTCTTGGTCTTGGATGTCTTGGGTGGATTGTTTTAGAAGCAACTAGCAGATCAACTAACGCTACATGCTTTGAATATCAATGGGCTTTCGGTCTGAATGACTTGCATTGTCAGCATTTCGTTCTGTTCACTGCTTGCTGCAGGGTGGCCAACTGTTGATACCTAATGGTCATCCGATTGCTCAGGTTCCTTGTCTGCATCATCACTTTCTTGAGACACTCTTGTTCACTTAAAGGAAACATGCACACTTTCTCTCAACAATAAAATACGGGGGAAGGCCTTCCACTTCGTGGGCGAGATGTTGGGCTCTCAGATTCACGTTCGACTGGACAGGCAGCTTTTTTGCCGCCACCGTGAGTCGAGGCTGCAACAGCTGGCAGGAATCATGCAACCCTTGAGCCAGCGTTTTCTTCATCGTGATGCAAACTCGCAGAACATACTTGTACAGGCAAGGTACCGCAACGCATTGCAACGCATTGCAACGCAGCTGTACAACAGGGGTTTGCACTGGTTTGCGAGTGAGATGCCTGGATGTGAATTTCTGGAGGCATCTTCTGGTCAATATGAATTCGGTCTCATCGACTTTGGCTTGGTCAGCTCCTCAGATATCAACAGTTCAAGCATCAAGAGAAACCGACAAAAATGTCGATGTTCTCCATAGAGATTTCCTAAAATGGGGGTACCCCTAAATCATGCCAAATTAGATCATTTTAGTGAAACATATTGAAACCTTTGAAACCTCTTTTGGGGATGCCCTGTAGAAAACCAGCTGGTTTCAGGCCATTGATGCGACATCCTTTAGCTGTGGATGGCGTGGCCTTGGTGCCGCCGGGGCTTTCTGGGCCTGTTTTCCGACATGGCGAACGTCATTGCTACATAGGTAGCCATAGGTAACCATAGGTAACCATATAGGTAACTTCTGAGTTAACCATGAAACAAAATCATGAGATTGTTATGAACAGTACGGCCAAGAAGCTAATATTATATGCAATGTGGGATACGGCGCACGGATGTGGAGATGGTGCAGTGAAAGCAAATCTGACGTGTGTCAAACTCGGTCGACTTTCAGGGGGGCCAGCGAAAAAGATACAAGGATACAATATGATACAATATGATACAATATGATACAATCAAAGAGTGCTACCACTCCATAGCCTATCAACTTATTTGGTTGGACTGGGAGACTTGAAGCGCCACGAGTTGCCAGGATGGTCGTTTCTGGACAACGTCTTCGTGGATAGTTTTTACGAACGGTCCAGATGCTTTGACCCAGGCTGCGACGATCCACTTTGCACAACACATCATTCGTCGTCACTGGAACTTGCAGGACTTGCAGTGGGAGTACAGAACCCAATTGGATCTCCACTCAATAGGCGCAGTGTTTCAGTGTTTCAGTGTATTGTCACGGGATTTCTTCTGTGATGCGCATTAGCGGCTAGGAACTGGGAACGGCCAATCCATCAGTGCAGGCGTTAGCGCTCTCCAAGCTCTTGTAATTCTGGCCTTCTGTGAGGAGCTGTGCAAAAGTGACTGGTGATGGTTGAGGATCGCACATCCCAATGGTATCCATTGGTAACAGTATCAAAAGATATCAAAAGTATCGAAAGTTGCAGTGGAGGACAGTGGCTCACATGATGACCATGTCGAGGCTGCGAGCAGCATTGAGAAATGCATTCAATGCATTCAATGCATTGTGTTTGCTGTTTGTATAGCGATGAAGGTGGATTCCAGATGATCAGATGATTCCAGTACAGGTCATTATGCAATCCCTGCGAGCGCTTCGAGAAGCTTGGCTGGACACCCAGTATCATCTTCGAAGCTGCCTTCGCAAAGTCAGCATCTGCGGGGCCACGTTGCATTTCATGTTGCATGCCACGTTACAGCATGTCAAAATGCAAGGACACAGTACTGGTGCTATGCATCAGATTGCTGGGAGAGAGTCCTTGATGCCTTCAATCGAGCTCCAGACTCAGAGAAGGCTACTGCCAAACCTAACAACATCTAACAACCTCCATCGACCTGCCTTGGCTTATTTGCCATCTGAGGATGCTCGAGGGGAAGTGAAGGCGGAACTTAGACAGGAGAAACTCTCAGACTCAGTGGCTGCCAGTGTACAATCCGTTTGATGCACTCTTTTGACTTTGGAATCTTTGGACCATGGGGAGAGCAACTCGGCAACTCATTCCGGGCTCCGGAGCGGGCTCCACGGGCTCCACGATGAATGCCACGAGGAGATGGTGCACGAGACCTTCGCGGCCCACCTTGTGAATTTGCGGGAGAAATTGGTGGAGGATTGCGCTGGCAGCCGTCAGCTTGTACCTGTTCAATACTTTGCACATTTTCACACCTGGATTTCATTCCAGATATTCCAGGTTTCTGCCTCCTTGGAATCAAAAGACATGGCAGGCCACGTTTGTGCTTTGTGGGACTAGTGAGTGATCGCACTGGATCTAAGATGGTGCATCAGTCACAACAAGACAGAGTTCCTATACACATATGCATCATATGGTTTGCAATGTGGCCTCTCTTGTGAATCCAAGTCCATAGTTTCATTATTTCTAAGTTGCAGGTGGACTGTTGGGAGATCCTGTGATGGCAAGACGAGTGGTTGAGGCGCTAACAGATGCATCATGCATCCTTTGTCACCTTTGTTCCACCAATATTCATAAATGTTAAGAAGGAACTTGATTCTAAGCTTTCGCCCGAGAAAGGCACTTTTGCTGATGATCACTCCTAGGCACTGGTTTCAGTTCTGTTTTCATGCCTTGGTTTTGGACACAAAACGCATTGACTAGCCTTGTTAGATGTGCTGTCCTCTTTTCGCATGAAAGCTGAGCATTGAGATTGGCAACTTGGCTAGTCGCCCAATCTTTGCTGAGGCTAGAAGGGGAAGATGACTGGGAGCAGGCCAGTATAGATGCTGAAAGATGCTGAAAGCCTGTTTCGACGTGTTTCGACGTGTTTCGACGTGTTTCGACGTGTTTCGACGTGTTTCGGTTTCAGGATTTTTGCCGGTGCAGATATGGACCAGGTCTTGCACGTCATGGGCATGAAGCCCAAAGTGCAGACAGGCTCTCCAGCTGTTGCTTTGGATGATGAGGCCAGCAGCTTCGGGAAAAACATGGAAAAATCAGAGAATCTAGATGAATTGGTCGAAGATTTCATGGCAATTGGGAGGTGCTACGAGTTGAAGCACCTGGAAAGTGGGAGAGGCTTGAATGATTCAGTCCTGCACGAAGGATCACAAGATCACAAAGACATCCTGAAATGTGACAGGTGAGATCTCAAATTCCTGTGTGCGAACCGTATCTTCGCTGCGATGATTGTTGCTGCATAACTTTTTCTTCGTCTCCAAGCCTACTAGCAACATTGAGCGCCAACGACATCTTTTGCACTCAAGGAGATGGCCAGCACACCAGTGCCATTTGAACCATTCGCAAGAGACTTGGATAGTTCTGTTGGTTGCTTCAAGTGCTGAACGCATTGATGTAATTTGTTGGTTCTTGATTTTCTTGACCCTAGTGTTTGAATGTCTTTGAGGCATTGGAGTCTTTCAAGAGTCTTGATGTGTGTCCTCGACAAGAAGAGGTCTACGTGCCTTTGCAAGCGTGTTTTTCTTTCTGGCCTGGAAGGTTTGTATCTCCACGGCTTCAGAGGGTTCCTTAGAGTATCTTAGAGTATTCGGTTCCCAGTTCCAAGTCAACGGCTTGAAGTCGTGACTTCTGCGATGAATTCGCGTTTGTTTCCAGTCAGGCCCGTGGATCCAAATTTTGTACAGTGATCCACACAAGGTGTCATTCTGGCACAGTGGACAGTCGGACAGCCTAGTGCTGACCAAATCAGTTTCAATGACCATGCAGATGAGCATATTTCAGAAAGGGCATGTGCATCTTTCTCTGCTGAAACTAGACAGACTCTCTGTCTCAAGATGTCTCAAGTGCTTCTGATTGCTTCTGTGTGATTCACCTTCCCATGTTGCTTGAAGCTTGATAGATCTTGATAGTGGAAGCGCATGGAAGCGCTTTGATTGCCGACAATTCGCAGGTGAGTGTTGACTCTAGCAGCGTTCCCTCGACGTTTGAGAGTCAGCCTAGAGCAAGTGCCGCTGATTGTCCCAGCGGTGCTACCGTGCATGGTTCCCAGAATTGACTGAGGGCAACAGCTACATGATGGCTACATGTATCCTTTTGATGGTTGGCATGTTGTACCAGAAGAGGTTTTCATGCGAATCACGGACGATTTTGCTTCATGTATTCACATCCTGTCGTTCCAAGGGAAAATTCGCAGCAAGAGTCCGTGTTTGAGAGCAAGCCTCAACAAAGTAAGGCCCACTTGCAACTTTGCGAACTTTGCCTTTCAACGAGTCTGGCTTCACTTTCACTTTACCCTTTCTTCCAAAGTGCTGCAGATTCGGATGTTTTAATCGCAGCTTGCATGACCATTTTCGTCTGAACTACCGCAATCTTTTCATAGTCATAGCATAGAATACTGGCTTCGTAGCCATCGCAGCCGCAGAGCAGCATTCTGCTGCGCCCTCAGACATCCAACTTTTCTTTCACCCTGACTTCAGAAAAGTTTGTTTGACTGACTAAGTGACCATTCATTTGCACAAAATAGACAGATGATACAGATGCGATCACATTTGTTGAATTTGGTATGCGGATTATGCAGGGATTCATGGATTTGATTAATTTGTTTCTTTGCAAAGGCGACATGGCGCAAGTTGGCTTGAAGCGGCAGCTTGCACCTGGACTGCACATCTCGTCAGTTCTCGGCATCTCTGAACTTGGTGAAACAGAAACAATTGAGAGAACTTGCAAGGCTCTCGCTCTCTTGGCAGCAGCGATTTTCACTTTCAGCAAGAGGTGCCACAAAAGGTCTTTCGATTCGATCAGTTCGCAGTTCTGGCAGTTCTGGTTTGCAGATCAGATTCAGATCAGATTCAGGCTCCCAGCAGCAAACGTGCAGCCCCCTCGCTTTGCCTTACGAGTTTGTGAGAAGTGCGTCATTGCCCCAGGGTTTGGGCATGTCGGCATGTCCTCAGCCCTGGGATGGGACGGTGTGCTTCAGGTTAGCCGCTCAGCTGGAAACGGCTACAATCCGAAGGGAGTGCTCCAACAGACAGCCAAGATGGCAGCAGAGGTTTCTTGGCGCTCAACAGTTTCGAACAAGGGAATTACATGGAAATACCATGAACTACCATAATCACCATATCTATCCATATTGGTGTTCATAATTTGGCCATGTATGTAAAACTATGATCAATTAACTGAATATACATATATATATATAATTATATATATATATATATACACAAGTATATATATATATATATCATATATCATGATTTGTCAATTTGTATAGAGTTTATATAGTTATCATAGATTCAATGGTCTTGGAAGCTGGGGATTGACTGTGCCCATCTCCAGCCTTTGCCATTGCGTCCCAGCGTCCCAGGCAGGCTGGCCGGCGCCAAACGTTGAATGGGGCAAATGTCTGAAGCTCAGGGTGCATAGGGTGCGTGAAGGGCTTCCATGGACGGTTCGATGAAGGTTAAAGACTTGGGAAAGCATAGAAAGATGATGAGGCTTGAGTGCGAAAGGTCAATGAAGTTCACACTTTGATTGAGACATGGCTGCAAATGTCAGGATTTGAGGTCCTGACTGGCTGAGGTACTGGTGGATGTGACTATGGTCCAACTGTGCGGCTGGTCAAGGGAGATATTGCTTTAGCCCAAGTCAATGGGTCAAAAATGTCGAGACATAATGTGTCCGACAGCTGAAGTGACGCTGGAGTGATTTCCACGCATGAGTACTGTATCTACCATTGGGTACCATCCAAGGCGATTCCTGTGGCAGTGTTGTCCTGAGGAATGCTAGTTGTGCCAGCCAAGTGAAATACGGGCAAGACAATCTTGCCGTCAAGCGAATCAGGTTGAGGGCATGACAGAAGATGAAGTCAGTTTCAAGGCAAGGATCGGTTTACCGAACACGCTGAAGTTGCAGTTGACCTCTGTTTGAAAAGAAAGTGCGGTGGGTATCGGTGGCCCCCACGACGAAACTCCTTCTGCGCAAAGTGCTGGATCGTTTGACCCATTTTTGACCAATACCACTACCATTTTTGTCCCTGCAGAGGCTTTCCTCGCTGTCCAGAGTGAAATGGAGGCAGAGCGTGCCTTTGGCCTTGCCAGCAGGCACATAGCCGTCAGCTCCTCAGACTGAGAATTACTAGAGCGGTTGAATTACGACCGTTGATTTCATTGTTTATGGTTCAACATGGTTTCATTGTTTCCACTGGAATATGCTTAAAACATCTCCAAGCAGGTCCAGATGGATTCAATCTGGTTTGAGCACGGTCCAATCAAATCCAATCAGCAGCTACGCTCATTTTGCTGCTGGACTTCAGGAGTCTTCTGCAGATGAACCACAGCCAGACATTGAGATTCCAGCATGAGGCCATCATTGTGAGATGTGCAAACTTTCTGCAGCCATTTCGATTTCTGCAGGATACCATATGACTACTCATATAACTACCATATGATACCACCAGATAGCACGAAGAGAGCGGCAGCGGCAACTTGTCAAAGGCCTCCTGACGTGTCGCTTTGAAATCGCAGCGCCTCTTGTGACCCGGTTTTCGGGCGGCTGCCTGAGCCTAGGCTCAGGTCATTGCGCGCCCTGCTCGAAATGAAAGGGGCACCTGGGGGCACCTGACACCTTCAGAATCTTTCAGATATGATTTCTGTATGTTCTTCTTATTCTTTATTGCAGCCAGTCTTTGAAGTGCTCCTTTGGTTTTGGGACCATTCCAAGCATCTTTGAAAAGATGCTCAGTTTTCACATCAAGGTAAGGACCTTGATTTGGACCTTAAACGATGCTGGAAAGACTGGCTGTCCGGTGTCCACATATCACAGAGGAGAACTCTTTGGGTAGCCTGATATGCGTGTTGGTGAACAGATAAAAAGAACTCTATGGCCGCTTGTCAATCATTTTTTGTTATACCACTCCATTGGCCATCCATAGGCGTCCATTGAGTGTCTTATACTTTTCAGGATACATTGACATGTTTATTTGCTGGCCCATGTCATGATCCAAACATGTAGACAGGAGGCGGAGCTACCTATCTCCGGCCAATAGTGTGTATACCGGCTTGCCAGGCGGATACAACGGCTAGCGCAACCGGAGGGGCCGCGGTTGTCTGATGCCCAAGCTGATGAAGCTTTAGACAACACGGGAATTCAGACAGGAACCACATAGGAAGACTGAGGCAGAGCCATCGGTCTTTGAGTCGCAGCCGAAGCAGAGCTCAGCACAGGTACGGACTTAGCGATGCCAACTTAGCAAGCAACATCATTCCCACATTTGCCAAAATTCCCACGATTGCCATGTAGGTCTCTTATGCTGCAGCTGCGACTCCTGTTGATTCCTCTCAGTCTACCTTTGAAAGCAATCCGCAACAGCTTTAACCTCAGGCAAAATAAGTCAGGTTCAGTCTCAAGTTCAGCGTCATAGGATGTGATATGCTGGTAGGCAGCTTTTCAAAGATGTTCGTCCCAACCCGGACGTTGCTCCACACTTACAATCGTCATCGTCATCGTCATCGTCATCGTCGTCATCATCATCACCATCATCATCATCATCATCACCACCATCATCATCATCATCATCATCAGCAGCAGCAGCAGCATCAGCATCAGCATCAGCATCACCATCACCATCACCATCACATCATCACATCATTATCATCATGATCGCATTAAAATTCGCCCCCCCCTCTGAACAATATGTTGATTGGGGTAATAACATTAACCATATCTCCATAAGGGATCAAAATTCGCCACCCCCTATCTTCATGAGGGATCAACATTTGCCCCTCCTATGAACAACACGTTGATTGGGGTAATAACATCAACTTTATCTTCATATCCACCTGAAGTCAGACACGGCGCAACGTCAGGGTTGCAGCGAAGATGTTTCAAGGGGCAAAGCTTGTTCCCGTGAACAGATTGAACAGTGAGTGAAGTGAGTGAAGTGAGTGAAGTGAGTGAAGTGAGTGAAGTGAGGTCAAAGGCAGACACAGCATATGGTGGTTCTGCGGCAGCCACGACCGAACCGTTTGGACCTCTCCAGCTGTGGCAGCTGTGGCAGCTGTGGCAGCTGTGGCAGTCATGACCTTGTTGTGAGGTCGACCTTCGAGAGTGCGCCAGCAACAAGCAAGGCCGGAGCTAAGGGAGATTCCCATTTTGAGGCATTTGTATACTATGTACTGCATACACATTATATCGTTGTGTATATACATACACAAGAATCATAATTCCCACGAGGAATGTAGGACTTTTGTGGCTACTGACTTCAACTCTTGAGTCTTTGATACAGGCTGCTGTGGGGTACGGCCGCAATGATGCCTCAACCGTGGCCGAGGACTGCCGCTTCTTTATTAGCTTTTCCACAGATGCTGGTGGTTTTCAGACATTGGATATCTTTGCTTTGAAGGCTCCATCTGTATTCGAAAGTCAGCCCAAAAAGTCCTCAGCCATGGTGTCCGCTTCTGACTCCGATTCTGGGCTGCAAGAGTTTATTGAGTCCTGAGCTGTTCAGAAAGAACTATAAACATGTGTAAGGACAAGTATCTCCAATTTGTAGACTTTAGCTATATACGTGCCTTGCAGTGGGTATTCTTTTCCTCAAAGGCTCCAACAGCTACAGACAGCCCGTCAGTCTTCGAAAGTGCACCTGCAGAGAGGCCGCGGAGACCACAGATTATTGGCAAAACATGTTGAAATTACGAAGTCTTTGTCCTAGTTTTATTGCTGTGCCAGTCGAGCGGAGACATCATACTCCAAAGCGGCGACATCCGCGGACCAGTCGCAGTCTGTGTGACACTCAGGGAAAACTTTTCCCTGCAGTTCAAAGAGCACTTGATAGCACTATCTGATAGCATTCATCGCTCTGTGTCTTGAGGTGTTTGAGAGCCAACCGAAGCAATCTTCCGCCACGTATGGGCATGCTCAGCAAGTTTCTGCCTCAGCTTAAGAGCTCCAAGGCCTTTGGCAAAATCGGGGTACGTGTTTCCTAATGTTTCCTAATGTTTCGCACCGGTGCAGTCAGCCATATTCAGCTTGTTCCAAGGCATCAGGCCCAGCTGATCAGCCCTCTGTGTTTGAAAGCCAACCGAGCCAGAGTTCTGCCATGGCAAAGGCCCCAGGCATTGCAACGGTTGGAACATTTTGGAACCGTTGGGACATTGAGCAAAACAACGATGCAACCGCAGCAATCGTCAGATTTCCGCACCTTGCCGTGGCTTCCAAGGTGAGTCATAAGGACACTGTTTCCACATCTGCAGACAAGTCGGTCTTCGAGAGCGAGCCGCAGCAAAGCAAGGCCCGGCATGGCCCGGCCAAAGTGATGGTGCGGTCGAAATTTAAAATAAGTTGAGGATAGCTGAGGTACTTAGGACATCTTAGGACCGTACGTTTACGATATGTCATGATCACGGGTCCATAGAGGGGCGGATCATCTCACCAAAATTTATGACATGCTCTTGGCTGCAAGAATTCGACGGCAGCCAGTCCTGTCTCGTGAAAGTTCCTGAGGCCGCCGTTGGACATGGAAGGAATGCTTCAAATGCACCGCAGGCTCGATTTCTTTTGTTCATTGAAATTCATTCAGCGTGCTTCAATCAATCTCCCAAGCTCCTACCCCTTATATCAGCAACGCTTTTTCTTAGCCAGTGCTTTAATGGTCAGTAATGGTCAGAGATCAAGTTACACGATATATACAACTAAACAGGGTGACCATCGTCCTGTCCAGGAGCAACCATCGGTTTTCGAAAGCCAGCCCGCCCAGAGCAAGGCACTTTTGCAATCTTTTGCAGATGTAAAGGGCCCTGTTGTTGTCCGACCTGCTCTTTGTCTCCGGCTCGACGCTGCGATCCGACTGTGCTAGGCGCATTACAGAGCTGGAGCCAACGCGCAAAGCGAGTCTGAGTACGAAACCGATGAAGAGAACTGAGAGTTTGGAAAGGCGTGTGCAATGCGGTGCTGCATGAAACTTTGCAAAGCATGTTGACGCCTGCCATGATACTGTCGTCATACTGTCATGATACATGATACTGTCATGACACTGTCATGTGCATGTGTTTGTTGCTTTGTTATGCCTGCCCCGCCTTTAAATACGCGCGCTGGTGGGTGATTTGATTGCAATTTGCCGTGGCCAGTTGATTGATCGGAGGTTGACACTTTCGGTAAGACTGGCACCGATGCTGATTTCGGCCTCTCCCCTAGACCTTGACCAGAATCGACTGGACGGAAATCCTTTGACCAGCAACAAGTAGAAACAAGTAGTGTTGGTAGTGAGACAATCACTTTGATCTCGAGGTGCCTGTGACATTTGCGGCAGCTGGGAAAGCACAAACTTGATCAGACTGCCGGGCTCCAGCTTTGAAAATGAAAGCTTTCGATGCCAGAAATCTCAGCTATCCCAACCATGCTGGTCAAATAATCCATGAGAGTTCATGATAAGTCGGAAATGGTGGCACTGCTGGGAGCCCGAGATCGATTTTCACTTTGTGAATTTGAGTTGGATCCTACCTGGGCATATCAGATACAGATCCTGTTTGATCAGCCATCTCACGCTCCAAGACTACTTTGTATAAAATCGCAAATTCTAATATATATATATATATAATATGTATACAAGATTCATACAAGATACCTTCCTAGTCCATTGTGATTTATTCTGCACCATGGTTGTTGAAACCCAGACCTCTCATGTCTCGCAAAGGTGCGAGAACTTGAGGTGTCCTCTTTTTGCATCCGTCCAAGCTTGATTTCACATGCGCTGGATAGTTTGCTACAAGATCTGCCCTGCTGCACTCCCTTGGGACTGAACTGGTTTTCTTCGAACATGCTGGTTTGAGTTGGTTCTTGGTCCTAGCAGCTCATGGATTGTAGAGATTTGCTTTATGTTTGCGGCCCTCGTTGCTTAGCCTCTTCGAGAGATGCTAGTAGCAGCAGTAGCCAAGTGCCCTTCGCGTGTGAGATATTGATGATAGACGCACAATGTGCAGATGGTGTGAACGCTGGGGAAAGTTAAAACAAATTGCTAGTGCATGCTGTCACACATGGAAATGCTGAAATGGCTGCGGCATCAATACTGCCAGCAATGCAACAAAACACAGAAGCATTTGCATAGATGTAGCCAGGAGATGCAAAGAGAGCTTGTGACCCGAGCACTTGTAGCAAGAGCTCTTCATCATGACACGTACAGCATGTTGCAGCCACCACTGCAGCCACGCCGGCTTTGTAAAGTTCGGATGGGAGGCCTTTTTTGAGGGGACCTTTTGCGCGGATGGCATCGCAGGCCAACGTACAGAATATTGACCAAGAAACTCATACACACCGTTACACACCTTGTACTTGGAACATCGATCTTGGAAGCTTCTGTGGCCCGCAGGCACGGCAAAGAAAGGGCAAAGTTCCGAATAATCCACCTGAGATAGATGTTGACCTGCCCGTCGGTGCCTTATATGTGGAAATCTAATGAAATCTATATGCTGTCAATGTGGCAAATTGATGCAAATTGATTCAAATCGCGCAGTTGCCCGCAAAAGATGTGACCTTTTGTTTTCCCTTTTTTGTGACCAGTTTTATCGAACTCTGGCTGATGTAAATTGCTTAGAAGTATCAGGTTGCTTCAATTGTGACACCTCTGAGTTTTTGTGTATGGATAAGCAGGGCATTGAGTTCGCCCAGGAGTCATCTGCAGTTGCTCGGATAGTTGCAGGACAACCAACCCCAAGGCTCGAGTTGGGCCTGGAGCAGACAAAAACACTAGCGGTCACCAGCGGTCACCAGCGTCTAAGTCAGGTCGACTTTGGGCTCACCATTGACCTCCCATGCTTCTTACAAGAGGCACAAAGTGGGACAAAGCATTCGGCTGTCGCCAATTTGGGGCAGCATTTCGACAGTTGACATCAGTTGACATCAGTTGACATCAGTTGACATCAGTTGACATCAGTTGACATCAGTTTACCATGTCAAGTGGTATCGAGCTACCAGCGCTGCAAGCACTAGGGTGTGATGCTATGTATGATGCAAGGTCAGGCGTGGGAGATTTAGGTGCTGGTCCTCGACGGCACATCTCTTTGTCGCAGGCACAGAATCACACAAAACACAAAGTCCAGAGATGTCCAGAGTTACTGACATGTTATCGACATGTCATACATAATTGTGACCATAGACATGTTGTAGAGTTGCCCATGGGATGATTTGGATGGTTGGGTTTCGACATTGGTTGTGTGCCCCAGGGATGCCGAGGGTTTCAACATCCCCTAACGGCCGTGGCGCCGTGGTGTGTCGAATCTGTGCAGGTGGAGCTAGTGCCATGGCTATGTTGCATGGCTCCGGCCATTGCTCTGTTTGCGACGTACTTCACAGCAGGGACACTCAGGATGCGGGACTTCTCAGGACGGCACAGAAAGGAGATCAAAGGAGATCAAGTAACCAAGCACTGCATTTTCTATGTTCTGCTTTCAACACAGGCGCTGTGGGTGCAGGACTTTTTTGCAAAGTTATAGTTATGCTCTGCCCGAGTTCGAACTGCTGTGAGGTGTTGTCATCAGTACTCTGCTCGGCCTTCCTTGCAGAGATAGTGACGGCAGTCCTTACCTTCATTACGTGGCTTTGGATCAGCAACCTCTCCTTGGCAAGTTTTGCCGGTGTCTTCAAGATGAGACAGGCTCCTAGTACTGCGACAGCAGTACAGCAATATCGCTCAGTGTTTTTAAACCTATCAGAATATCTAGAATGGTTCTTCTGCTTGTTGCGAGATTAAACGGCTTCCCAATTCAACATACATCAACATTGAGTGCAAAATCTAACAATTGAAAGCTTCGTGGTTTGCTTGGGAGTTTGCAGGCCAGGAGTTCTTTCGCACAAGCTCGTTTGTGATTGGTGTTGTTATCATTTTACAAGATTTTACTGATGCTTCGACACTTGCAGTTATGTTTGCCTGGAAAAGAGATCAGGCTGCCTCAGTTGATTGGCATTCTTTGCTACATCAGATGCCAGCTGACGTTCTCATCTTAGAACTCAGCACAGGTCTGGTTTGCTTTTTTGCCCTTCCCTGATCGTTCTGTTTATGATCTTGTGATCCCTTGAGCATTTTTCCCTTGCTTCGTGCTTGAGGCAAGAGCCGGAGTGAAGCACATTGTGCTTTTGCCAAATTATATGGAGAGCGAGAAGATGATGAAGGCAGCTCTCGTGGTGCAGCTCTTGTGGTTTGAGCTTTGAAAAATTATTCGACTGGTTGCTCCCAGGAGACGTTGGACAACTTGGCGCGCAGTCGTTTGGCCCGATCGTGCGTGCATGTTGTGCTTGCAATGGAGGTGCGTTGCAGCAAGAGATCGCTTGATATCAGCTGAAAGCAAAGTAGGAGAGCTAAGACGAAGTGAATCGTTCCGGAATCAAGCAAGCCACAAAAGCCAGTAAAGCGCAAAACCAGCAGACTCCACGACAGGCAAGAGAAGGGCAAGCTGGTCGGGACAAAGCAGAGCGAATAATGGCAGAGAAGGACAGCACTTGTGTCAAACATGTGCTCTATAGCAGAAATGGTCAGATCTGTTTACATAATCTTCATGTAGCTTGCGAGAGCCTTGGACCATACTCACCCATGCACGCCCATTCGCTGGCTTTTGTAGATAGTTCACTGCAACCGGGCCGCAGAAACATCTCTTTGCCGACATTTTTGCGACTTACCATCCGCAGGCTCCAACTTCTGTCATTTTTTCTGCCACTTATTTGCCACGAAAAAGCTGTTGCGGAGCGACAGTTGCACCAGGGGCTTCCTGGAGAAGTAGCTGGCAAGTCCTCCAATACCCAGTGGGCCTTCAGAGAGGTGAGCTGCAGCTGCACGCGTCATGCTGGAGTGAGGGCCAGTTGTTTATCATGTGATGCTGTTGATATGGAGGCCCTCCGGCGATATGGAACATCCTTGTCAAAGAGGGACTTGTTCTGTGCTTAGACACAAAACCAACAGGTCCAAAAGAATGAAATAGACCGGTTGCGGAGCGACACATCGAACCAGCACTGAGGTCCCGCGTGTTCCTGACTGTGGCTGATGCAGATACCTTGTTTGAAGCTTGGGATCGCTCGGATCTGTTTATGTAAAATCTGAAGTGATCCATCAGAAAAAAATCCAGAATGCTGCGGATGCTGAGGCTACATCCACAATATTTGAGCGCTATGACTTACCAAGGCCCGACAACACACAGAAAGTCAAAGCATGGTTCAGTGATGGAAAGCTCTTTCGATCCGAAAGTCGATGTCCAAGGTCTTTTGATGGACAAGGAGGAACGCTCCTGGACAATTTGGCAGCCACCAGTGCTGCTGGTGCTCCTGGCAGAAATTGTCTCTTTGGAAAGCACTACATAGAATTCGATGTTTCTTTCCTTTCCGAAAGATATCAAAGGGACCATGCACTGTTAGAACTTGGAAGCGTAGCACTTCACTTCTTGGTGTTTTTGGTCTCTGTTGGTCTCTTTTGGTCTATGTCTGCCAGGTTCGAAATATTTTTTCAGTTCCTGCGCTCACACGGACATCCTCACATGCAGCGTGGACCGGCAGAAAGATCAGCGTCAAAGGGGTCTGGCGTTGCTGTCAAAAAGTCTCATCTCTGACCAAGTTGAAAAGTTGACCAAGGCTGATTTTCGAACTGGCGACCCTTGCAAGTCAGCACATTTTCCCGGCCTTTGCCTACTCTTCGTGCCCCAAATAATGATAATGTGACCAGAGCCAGCGCATGAACTTCTCGTAGGATTGTTGATCTTGTAGCATGACCATCGGATGACCTTGGTCAGGTATTCCATGACCTTGGCATTGGCTTCTCATCCCGAAGTGGATGGGTGGGATGTTGATGTGATCGCAGAGGACTACACTGTTCCACTGTTTAGCCTGGCATTGGAGGCATTGGATACTTCAGAGTTCTACGGCCGATGTTTTAGTAGGATTTTTGCTTGCTTCTTGGTTCATCAGGAGTCATGATTCAGTTTGGAAATCCTCTTTGATTGCATACCATCACAGTGTTCACTTGACTTCGACTTGGAGGACCATCACATGTACTGCAAGTGCTACTTTGCCGCTCTGTGGGAATTATCACATGCCAAAAAGGCCAGGCTACCATCGTCTTTGCGCCTTCTTTTGCTAAGTTTCAGGCACCGCAGATTCAACACTGCCTTTGCAGGAACATGTCAAGAAAGCTGGTGAGGAGAATGACACAATTGATTTGATTCCCCAGGTTAAGGCAGGGCTTTTGTGTCGAGACCTATGTCAATTATGTAATCACTGTGACCACTGTCAGCCGAGGTGCAGGCAATCTTTTGCCCTGTCCGGGGCCTGGGGACGAGGTTTGCCATTTGGTTTATTAATTTTTTGAACTACACAACGACATCAATGACGTTGCCACGTTGCCATGTTGCCACGTTGCCACGTTGCCACGTTGCCACGTTGCCA
>Ga0126342_10001576_pt1 | contig 32621 bp, 35 predicted proteins | sample Cyp1metagenome_FD_92528 | JGI IMG/M metagenome (GOLD analysis project Ga0126342, IMG submission 92528) | Coral microbial communities from Lord Howe Island, Old Settlement Bay, Australia - Cyphastrea 1 metagenome | ecosystem: Host-associated > Invertebrates > Cnidaria > Coral ...
CTTTTCGCGCACCTGCATCTTCTTTCTTCTGATCTTTTCTCTTCTGACTCTTCTCCCTGCTGACTGCTTTTTCATCTCTCCATATTGTCGGAAGTTTGACTTCTAAACTTCCTTCGATAATCTTCACTCATTCATATTTGAGGAATCTATGCATACTGGACAATGCTGGAAAACTTCTATTTTGTGGGTGCCACCGCTGCCACCTTTTGCAAAAAGGATGTGGTGCAGATGCATTCGACAACACGAGCCTTTGCAGCGTTGCAAGCAGATGGGAAAGTCGTTACGTGGGGTGCAGCCGGCGAGGTTGAGCTCATGTGGTTGTAATTGTTGAAGTCCCCCTACAAAGAGATGAAAACGTTAGTTTTAAATTTACAGAAGAGGACGCCCTCACAGTGCAGAACTTTCACTGTTCTCTTACACATGCACTGACAGTTTCAGCTTGGCACATTTGCAATGACAATGTCACTAATATGCAACCATCGACAATTTCTGCTTGGCATCTCTGCAATGGATAAACAAAACCAAAAAAACACAAAAACACAAAAGACACAATGACAAGACCCAACTCTCTGTCACTACTCTTCCCCTTGGGGTGTGCAACCTGTTTTTTGTTGTTTGTTTGGTTTCTTGTTTTCTGGTTCGTTGTTGTTTTTTTTGAAGGGCTGGCAAAGCAACACAAAAGTGAAGGACCTAGACCTAACTCTATGCCAGTTCTCCCACTTTTGGGGTTGCAAATTTGTTTTTGGTTGTTTTATTGTTTGCTTTGGGTCTGTGGTTCCTTTCTGGAAAACTATGTAAAAAACATGGCAAAATGCAGGCATCACTGGGGGAATCTTAGGGACACAGATTACGCAATTTTGTTTATGTAATTTTTCAAAATGTGGTTAAAACACATTGCAAAAACATAGGCAGCCAATGAATTTGTAGAACTGATTTTGATATTGACATTGTTGAGTCAACCCCCTAAGTCAACACATGTTCAACCACTTTAAATGAGTCCCTTGAAAAGGAGTGATGCATCTCTTTGAATTGAGTGTTCCCTTCAACAAATGCATTTCTTTTAAAATGGTAGAACATCCCATTGAAGTAGGACATGTCTTAGTCTACTTCTATGTCAAAAATGAACCCTCTTGCACATGCAATGCCCTTTTCACAATGTGTTTTCTTAAATGAAGAATACATGGTATATGTAAGCATGTAAAATATGTCCTTCACAATTGCACATCATTTCTCTGAATGCAGAATGTGATATTCTTCCAAGACAACGAACCATATTTTGAGCATAGCACCCTTTGATGTAGGCAGCTATCCTCTTGAAAAATGTTGTAATTTGAAGAATGTGCATCTTTAAATCCTAAGACAATCAAACATTGCTTGAACCTCAATATGCATGTAGCACTCTTTTGAAAGAGTATAGTCGTGCTTGAAGAATCTGTTGTTTTATTTTGTGCAACATCCGCTTGATATGAGTGAGATATTTGATTAAACGAATATATACATTATTGTTGGATAGTATTGATAACATTTCTTTAAGTGAGAGTTGTCTAAATGAAGGCTGGGCTGATCTGACCAAGGGGAAGAGTACACATGTCAGACAAAAGTAATCCAGTTTTCCAAGAATGCTGCTTCTTCACAGGACCTTTTTTGCCATACAGGACAATATTCTGTTGTTCTGTGGTAAGAAGCGAAAGAGTATTCTTTAATAATGCTCACAGGTTCAAACATATTGCACTTTTGAAGGGGATGCTCTATGTCAATAATACTGCATATATTGCGCAGAAATATTGACTTTTCTGGGGGGGGCGTACTGATCCTTCGAAAGGAGGATCAGACATCCAGAAATGCACACTGTATTCCTTCAACGGGCATGGTGCAGCTTTTCAAGGAATACTTCATATTTTGTTTGGACACTGCATTGCCGCAAAGGAATATTTATTACTCTCATTCAGAAGGGTATGTTTGTTTTGAATACTGCATTTGTTGTCAGGTATGGGGATGTTGTAATTATGTTGAAGACATCTAGCATATTCTGCCGAAATTGTGTTTTGTTGAAGGGACGCTGTAGTAGCATTTATCTAAGGTAGGGTGAACACCTGGACACTTCTTCAAGCAATACATACTCTTTAGTAGACATGAACACAGCTTCATCTGTAGCTTAAGCTAACATGTGACTATATACACTTTTGAAAAAAAAAAACAAAAGTGCACTCTCACAGCGTTCTGCTCTCCAATTTTAAGGGGCACTTTTGATAAGATTGCTGGCGATGGTTGGGGGATATGCCTACATCAGGCATATATAAGGTAAATAAGTGGATCGGAAAATAAATAGATATAAATAGATACTAATATATATATATAATACTGTATATGTATATATAATATATGTATATATATATGCATAGATACCGATACTGAATAGATGAATAGATGAATTAAATATATGTATGTCTTTATTTTCTCTCTCCCTCTCTCTACTTTCCATTAAGATTGCCAGGTGCCCCAAGCGCTGGTGGTGACAGCCGTTCTGTTCGTGACAATCTCCTGGATGTGGTACAGCTCTGTGCCAGTGAAGCTGCGTTTGCTGCCATCAAGGCAGACGGAAGTGTCGTAGTTTGGGGGTCATCTGATTCCGGTGGAGATGCCAGTGGCCATTCTGAAGTGTTGCTTGGCTTGACTGTTGATGGTCTAAGAGTGTAGTTGTGTACTTGGTCATTGCCTGTTTTCCGGTGGGTTAGATGTGTTTTTCTTTTTTTGTGTAGTCCATCAATTGTATTTGGCTTTCGTTCACAACCACTATACGCAAACAGCTGATCTGGACAGCGCAATTTCTTGGAGGCTGGGATGATTTCCGTGTCTCGAATATTCTGGAGCCTCCCACTCAAGGTTGCCGGTTTTGGGCTGAGTGGACGTTTCTGCAACTGACATGGAAGCCGAAGCCATGGGCAAATTGGCACATCATCTGGGTGTTTCTAAAAATGGCATCGAAGGGGTACCCCAAAACCATTGGTCGTCCAAGTCAAACATGACTTATTTTGGTTGATCTTGGATATAAGAACTGCCTAGACGATCCTTCTGATCTCATTTCATCATGCCATCCTAGGCTGCGCGGTGGAGTGCGTCAGCTTGTGGCCACAGATTCCGCCTTCGCAGCTATCAAAGACGACGCATCCGTGGTGACGTGGGGTGCCAAACGGGCTATCCACGGCTGCGCAGAACTGATGGATGTACAGCAGGTGGTCCCCAACGAAGGCGCTTTTGCCGCCATCAAATCAGATGGATCTGTGGTGACATGGGGTGATCCAGCCTGTGGTGGTGATAGTTCTGAAGTAGCTTGGGTCTGAAGTTTCGAGTTTTTTTGCTTTTCCGGATCTTGATGGTCAGTCTGATGCTGTCCTTTTGTTTGTTGTGATGAATTCTGAATACTTGAATATAGAACAATGATGAAACATCAAGCAACTCTTTCCCGTGGACCTTCGTGCTGTAAACGTTTGAAAGCAAAACATTTGAGGTGCAAGCAGAGCTTGTCAATGTCCACCGTATTCACGCCGCCAGTGGAGCGTTTGCCGCAGTTCGGCATGACGGGAAGGTCATTTCCTGGGGCGATCCCAGAGGTGGAGGTAATAGTAGGGACGTCAGCGAATATCTGAATTCTGAAGGTTTCGCTAGTAGCACCAGTCCAGATAACAACCCCAAGCAGCATGGAGTATCGGAGAATATTCAACTGCCAAGTATCCAAGAGTGAGAAAAGAGGACTGCACGTTGGCTGGTTGAGGAAGTTTGATCCTCGTTGTTGGAAGAGCAACGGGTCGGCGAAGGGATGTGGCAGCTTCAAGCCATAGTCTGAGATCCTCAAGCGGAACGTATTTGAAGCACCCATAGAATCTGCCTGCGAAGTGGAGACCATTTCACAAGATGATAAAGCTACCCGCTGAGGGACGTGCCGCAGCATGCAGTCCTTGCTTGCACTTATTCTTCTTGCGGATTTTGGCAGCTCTGTCAAGTGGAGTGAGCCGAGATGTAGAGTGAGATTTCTGCATGCCCAAAGGGACTGCAGCTTCGAATCTGGCAGCCTTGTTTTCACAAAATCAAGCGCTGTGCGAACGGGATGCTACCATTTGGTTGATGCCCTGAACGGGTTGCGAGGACTATGTGTCAATACGACATCCATGGTTAATGAAGCTATTGCTCCTTGGAAGGCATCCAGCTGCAGCAGCCTGAGGGACCCTACAGTTTTTTTTTTCAAGCGCGCTCTTTTGGGAGACATCCATAGAGATGATATAAAATAAATTAAATGATTAATATAAGACATATCATAAATTCCATAAACTCCAATCTGGTTGTGTCTGGCAAGGGGAATTTTTGATCCGTTGCTCGTTGCTGACACGCTTTTTGCCTCAGGTCCTGATCCGCCAGGGAAAGTTCGCAGAATGGCACCGCACCAGATTGAGCCAAAGACTCGCTCACTTTGGAGATGCCAATTGAGCCATTCAGAATTCACTATTGATATCCTGATTGGTGGTTTAGAACATTTTTTATTTTTCCATATATTGGGAATAATGATCCAAACTGACTTTCATATTTTTCAGAGGGGTAGGTCAACCACCAACCAGTATCTGTTGATGTCTGTTGATTGGATATTGTCAGGGATAGAAAAAGGATATACTCCCGGCTCCCGGGCGTTTCACGTCTCAATGGCTTTGCACTGGAGACACTGAGAGCTGCTAGCTGCGACAAAAATACCTAGGGAATCCTAGGGACAACTGTGCGTTTTGTGGATTCCATGTGCGCCGGCCACTGATGAGGCTTCATATGCAAATGAGGTGTCCCAGCATGTAAATCAATATTTACCCGGTCAGTATCTGAGTTTTTTTTGTTCGAACAGACGCACCGAGAAACACATCACCTATGTATACATATGATGACAGATTGAATTTTGCATCATTTTGCCACATGTACCCTGAGTTTTGACCGTCGGGACCTGCCAGGTCTGTGCGTACCCAGCAACTGCACTCCCAGGCAGAGGAGGGGTTTGAAAAATCGACGATTTTTCACGGCTTGAAACGTTACATGGTTCATTGCCTTAATGACAAAGTAGTGGGTAAACCAAAAAAAGATCCAGCAAGGGTTCATCCAAAATGATGTCTCTCTGATTCGCTTTGGATGTTCAGAGTTGGTGATGCGGATGTCTTCCATTCACCGTTGACGGGTGTGTTTTCCTGAACGGCTTTTAACTATTCAATTCGAGTCAAGCAGCTTCAAACCAAACATTTGTTACCCTCTAAACTCTAAACAAAAAGTAGCTATGGAAGTCACCATTCTTAACAGGTAAATCATCTATTTTCATGGTCCATGGCTTCCATAGCTATATTAATTTTCCAGAGGGTAAACCATGGCAGGCGGTGCTCAGAGTGCTCAAATACCGAGGTGAGAGTTGGGCTGTGCTGATCATTATTGTGCTGATTCAACCTGTCATGAAGTATACTGAGGTAAACCCAAGAATAAACCACTCACCCCATAATTGTTTATTGGTTGGTATATCCCTATGACTGGGATGATGTAAAATGACCTCCCTAATCATAACATAGGGCTGTTTCAGTGAGAAACAAGACATGGGAGAAAAGACATGCTTTTGCAGAATTTTTGATGAGGCCTGCTGCTGTATCTTCGCAGTCAAAGATGCTGAGGTCGGCTCCAGTTTAATCCGCTGCTTAAGACAAAGATGACGCCGCAAAGTCACCGTTTTGAAGGTCGTTTTTCTGGACATGTGACATATCAATTCCATTAGTCTCTGTTGCACGCATCAATGTTTTTCTCCAGGGAAGTGTCCAGCAAGACCAGATCTACATCATCAATTTGGAGCCCACGAAGTGACCACCGAGCGCAGAGTGTGATTTCAACTCCTGCCAGGGGTCCGGAAATGGCCCGTGCTCCGAGGGCACTAGTGGCATCCCCTGTGATCTCTGGGATCAGCACCACTGGTGGCGTGCCTTCGCAACGGGCCCAGTCCCAATCCTCGCCCCACGTGGTTCAGCCGAGACAGACGCGATCGTTCACCCCACCGGGAGTGGTGGTCCCTGCCTGGGCCTGGCTGCCGAGTGCCATCGCCAAGGTCCAGAATCCGGTGCTCAAGGCGTTGCCCACGCCAAATCGAAGCAGGTCTTTGCAGAGACCTCCGCTCAGAGTCATACAAGTCTCACAAGTCACACGGTCAAGTCTAAAGACCAATGTGACCAATGTGGGTCAGAGTCTCAGAGTCTCAGAGTCTCAGAGCTTGTGGATTGAGATCAAAGAAGTTGAATGTGCCCGTTGTATGTATCCCTTTAAGTATCCCTTTGTCGCTTTCGAAGGTTTGGCATGTTCCATCCATTTCCATTCGCAACCGAGGCCCTCCCTTGAGAGCCACGCTGTCGGGTCCCATGCCTACTGCCTGGCATGCGCAGCAGGTGAGGTGGAATGAGGTGGATGGGCCCCAACTCTATGGTTGTGCCGGTTCGGTTGGGTTCCCCCAAATAGGCCTTAGATGTATTTAGATGGTCATATAATGCTAATACATGACATGGATGAGTTTTCGAGTCTGCAAGTTTTGGAAAGACCCAATGTGAATGGAAGTTTGGCCACGACTGAGTTCTAGATGTACATGGGAATGTGAGTCAGCCCTCGCTGTGAGACCCAGTGACACGTGCAGAGCCATTCTCCGGAGAAACCTTGAGAAGGCTCGACTTGTCGCCCCTGGAGGCAGTTGGTTGACAAACCAGGTGCCACCAGGTGCTTCAGTGTTGCAAGATTGAAAATGGATGACAAATACGACAATGGATGGAATGGATGGGATGTGAACTTTTCATTTGCACACGAATTGGTACTTTCAGGCTCTGCCAGCTTGTGTCACCTTTATCATTTGTGAGTGAAAACTTGTTTTGCCCAATGGTTTGTTGGGTCTAATTCACTTCAGAGCGAAGTGCTTGATGTTTTTATAGCACTTAGCAGCTTGCCAGCTGTGAAACTCGTGCTGGGGAAGGGACAGGGAGGACGGTCGACTTGGGCATTTCCCTGGTCTGGCCCATTTGTTCAGTGTTGTTTGGTCGTAGTTTGTTCTAAAGATAATGCCCAATGCGAAGATGCCAGTACCGAACTCATCAAAATCATCTGAGAGGTAAAGTAAACCCACACCTTGGTGGATCAAGATAGTGAGTCACGAGTGCCTTTTTTTTATTTCAGGCCTTTTGACTGAACTCCCTGTGCAAGTTTGATAGAGTGTCAGAGATTCGTTGTCGAAAATTCAGTGCATCCGTAGTGTGGATTGCAAAGCCACATTTCTTTTTTTCGATGGTGAGATCATCTTTAGCATTCGTCAGAATTTGGAGCCGTTGGTTTGCTCCGGCAAGCATCCACTATTAAAAAACTGTGCAGCTTTAATTGAAGCATCACTGTGTTGCACCGGGCATGTAAAAAGGACCTGCCTTGACTGTGCTAAGTACTGTCAGACACAGTGCAGCAGAGGTTTCCATCCAGGCCCAGGGCGTTTGATCTTATGATATCTTATAAGTTACTTATATTATAAGTTTTTATGTACTTCTTGAAGTATCTTGAAGTGTTGACATGCAGTATTTTCATGTATTGTCAGATGCACACGGTGTAGTATGGTGCACGATATTTGTCCATCGTTTCCGGCTGCTCTTAGACCAATTGTCTTAAACGACCTTCAACGCACAAGGGAATCCCTGAAATGGCCACTCAGATCACGCTCTGAAACTGTGGGACATCGAAATCAGCAACACATTGAAGGCACACAAAAAAACGTCATGTATAAGTTGTCCATTTCACAAACACAACTTGGTCAGGTTAAAATGATGTTTCAAAACTGATGGGACAACACTATTCCCATCTATTTTTTTTTAAAAAAAGTGTAAACCATCAATGTTGGAAAATTACAGTTGGAAAAATGTCCCATGTAATTTTACCAAAGAACAACATCGGTGTCATGGAATTTTCACCAATCTATTTCAATCTCCGGCCTCATGTTGCTGATTCTGGTGGTGGGACTGGGCTGTGCTGCTTACATTGGCATTGGTCGTTGGCTCGAGCGACGCGCCTCGGAACGCCTTCATGGCTTGGATCTTTGCACAGATGAGGTGATGATATCTGGAGATGTTTCAAGATGATACACATATGAATAGATGTTATATATACGTATATGTATATATATATATATACATGCGTATATGTATATATGTAGATATTATAGATATTATAGACATGGTTTTGTCTTTTTAAGGGAATCCATCCAAAGAGTGGGATACTTTGCATTGAGTTTACGATTTCCCGATCCCTATCTGGAGCTGAGGTGTGGCTCACACTCGTCTGGGTGAACAACGTCGAGCCTTGTTCCCGTGGCTCGTTTTTTTTTTTGCAAAGTTCAATTGGAGTTGAGTTTGGAAAACTCTTGAAATTGGTCATAGCCATTATTATCCCATTAATGGTATAATGGGATGATATAATGGGATAATAATGGTTTGCAAAGATTCATGAATTGGTTTCTTTGATTCGGCTGGTTTTCGGAGGATTTGGCAGTTTCGAAATGAGTTACGTGTACCCTCCAAATCCGTCTGCTTTTGCTAAGGCCTGAGGTGGGTATCTCCCCAGGAGCACAGGGTCTTGCCAACTCCCCAGATGTGGAGCTGAAAAAAGAACTCTACCGTTCCTTGGCAGAACTTCGTCCAAAGTTAGCCCAAAGACGGCGAAATGGGGAACTGGGGAACCTCCACCCTGATGATTTTCTTGTCTCCTAAAATAGAACATGAAAGTAATTGGATGTTGATGTCGACGGGCGCCAGTTGGAAGTGGCCAGAGGGATTTGGTCACGTGATTCGAGGAATACGAGACGGCAGTCAGATTTTCTTTCACATCTTGAAGCCCAAGGGCAAGAAAGTCACTCATGCATTGGCAGTGTGCTCAGAAGTGCGTGGTGAGGGCAACTGGCTGATTCTCCAACACTGGTTGGGGCGTCATGGTTCCCCAAAGTAAGGTCACTTCCATGCAACTAGTGATATTTTGCGATATTTTGTGATGATTCTTACCAAACAGCTACCAAGATGATATTCCTATATATATTCCTGTGATCATCCGTGCATGAGGTCTTTTTGCACGGCTATAGCTCAACTGGTGACCTGTACATGGAGGTCCTTCCGGGGCCTTTGTTGTCAACCGGTGTATGATGTGAGAAACCCTGGCTGCCATAAACCTACCATGACTATCCATGACTGGGGTTGAACTCCCACCCATGAAAATTATGATGACTTGGGGATGGTTTATTATGTATTGGGTTTATTGCAGTGCTTGGTATTGTAATGAATGTTCGGTGGCCAAAGCAAACCTATCAACACACTTTTCACCTTGCAACACACACCAAACAAAATCTTTGTTACCGAAAAATCCAAGTTTTTGTGTGGGTTGATTTCATCTCCAGCATCCTTTGCTCGCTTTGACAGTTTCTCGCGGAGCTGGCTCGTAGTGGAATGATGGTCTTGCAACTTGACTGCAGCCTGCGTTAAGCGGCACCTCTGTCGGGACCATCCAATGACACCTCCGACAGTATCCGATGAAATTGCCACAATTGGGGTATTCTGCAAATTCTGAGACAACCCAACTGGTCCCCAGCATTTTTTTTAATGGCATTCTGATTGGAAGCTCTCTGAGGGTTCCGGATCTCCCTGGTCACGGACGTTCTGCCTGCGTCTTAGTCGCTGTGTGCATTGCGCTGCTTTTGACTGGTTTGATTTTGATTGAACACTGGAAACCATGGCTCTTGATAATCCAAACCCAACGTATCCCAAAATGAGCTTACAGATCTTGAGTGCCACAATCCCAATGAATATGGTTTTCCTCTCAATTCTCCTGTGACTTGTCATGTAACTAACGATTTTGTCTTGCTTGAGAGAGTCCTCCTGTTTCGTACGGCCTCAGGACGGTCTGTTGTTGTACATCCCTGACTGGTGGGTCTTTGTCGACCAAGTGTGGACAGCACTGGAGCTGGTTCTGCGGCTGGGCCCTGCCATGGGGATTGATCTTGAAGCCTCGAAGGATGGCAGAACTGTTGAAGAAGAAGACATGGGATAAATTGAGCAGAATATAGTGATCTGACCAACAAGGTTTCTGGAATCCTGAGACCATTCTGCCAGTTCTTGTATTTCTTTTCCTAGGATCATGTATATATATATATATACATATACGTATGTATAGTTGTGTATGTATGTATATATATATATACACATACATATACAATATATATATACACATACATACATATATATATATACATACATACATACATATATATATATACATATATATATATATATCATATTGGCTAAATTCATCCAAGAATTATAGTTTGTTTTTGCAGGGTATCAAAGATTGGCCATCAGCGCCGAGGCCGTTGGTAAACGTTTCGCTGAGGCCTAGCGAATGCATCGTTGATGGACAGATGCTCCCTCTCTTCCTCGCAGGCACAGCTGGTCCAAAATGGTTTCATCTAACCTGACGGAAATCACCATTTTGAAAGGGGAAAAACATGGAAAAACCTCAATTTTGACGGGACACTATAGGAACAACCATCTATAAATGAGAGATTTTACAAATTTTGAGTGGCAGGTTGGAGCGCAAGACGGGTATGGTCTCTGAAAAAGAAGTGCATGTTGCGGTCCAATGTCACGCGTTGTATAGACATGTGTATAGCACCCCCCGACATACACATTTTGTAGCGGAATTCCAGGCTGTTGGTTTTAATGGAACCATTCATGTGGTGTTTACCTGTCACCATCCCCAAGTCATCAGCCTTTTTATGGGATTTCAACCATCCCCAGCCATGGTTGGCATCCACCGACGAATCTGGAGGCAACTCTTTGGGTGGTGGTCTCGCCTCATGTCTGGTCTTGCAGCGACCAAGCTTCTTCAAGGGCGCAGCATGGCATGCATGGCGAAGCTGGCGACGGGGAAACTGAGATCAACTGAGATAAACTGGTCATGCTTAGTATAGAAATGTATAGAATAAATCCCAGAGTTGGATGGGAAAAGAATCCGGTTTGATGGGAAACACTTTTTTGGGTTTCCTGATGTTTCCTGATGTTTCCTGCCATTTGCCCTGAAGCCACAATTGAGTGTTTTCGTAAACCCTGGGACCCATCTCTTTGGAGGTACCCAGGTCTATCAGGTCTTTGAAAGCCGTTCACCCCTGGTTTAGAAGCTCAGCTGCTCGTGGTGAACCATTCCACGTTGACCATTGAAGAGGAGATTTTCGATGAAGGGAAACAAACTGACCCAAGGCAGTAGGCCTGCATTTGGAGCCACAATTTGTGATCCTTTTAAGCTAAATTCCAAGAACTGGTTTCAAGGAAAATCTACGACACATCCTTGTAATATCTTGTAATTATATTTTGAAGATGTACAGAATGGCTTCCTGTATATAAATTTGTAAGTCAACCCATTTGTAATTTGTAAGCTGGACCTCTTGGCAGTGTGTTTTTAATCAGCGGATTGAAGCTCTTGAGCACTTCTCAGCGGGATATGGGATGAGGTCCTGTTGCTCTGCCCCATGCTCACAGTGAGCGATGAAGTGAAGCCACCATGGATCGTGCAGATGATTTTCAAGTACGCCATCGCTCGATTGCTTCATGACTTACCTGGCTTGCAAGGTGTAGCCGGTCGTCAGGTTACAAGACTACGCCCCAAATCATCAAAAGCCAATAGCAACTGGAGGTACTGGCGGAATATAGCTGGATATAGCTTGTATAAAGCAGCAAACAATTGTGTTTTGCGGTTGTTCTCCTTCGGGGAAGCCTTCAGGGTGGTACTCCCTTCTTGGACGCCTTGCTGAGGTTCCCTACGTGGCCAGTCAGTCCAGTGAAAGGCCGGGCGTTCCAATGTTTTCTCAAAAAACAATGTGGTAAACTAACCCAATAATAAACCGGTAGTATGTTGTTAATGAATGTGGTAAACAACATGATATGAACACTTTGTGACAATGACTCAATGAACAACCGGTAATGTTTATTCTTATTCTATTTTGGTCCAATCATGAAATGATGATTGTGACAATGAAATTGTGATATTATTCATTCTCATTGTTTCTTACCATTAGCCCACTTGCCATTGTGACAACCACATTCTGCTTATTCGCAAAAAATGAGGTGATGATGGTGATGATTGATCAAAGATGTGTAGTCACCAAACAGTATGAAACAAAGGGTAACCACAAATCAATCTGGTTACCATCAATTAGTTTGTTGGTCATTCCAAAAGCCGCTCCGAAAAGCCGCTGAGACATCTCTGACTTTGACTTCCGGGAGCCTTCTCAAGGGAACAAGTCACTGCGCAGCACGACGGGGCCGTTCTGAAAACTACAATGAAACACTCAAAGAAAGGGGCTTGGATGATGATTTTCCTGTCAGAAATGCCAATGTTTTCCGATTCTGCTTTGGTTTCCCGTGGGTGATTTGTTTTCTGTGGACATCCCATCCATAATTTCAACATTGAATGGGTCAAGGCCGCCTTGATATGCTTTAAGAACAATATGCGAACACACTCACATACCTACACATACATATAGAAAAAACATCTCTACGCTAATACATCTCTTTTTACAATCTGCAACTATGCTTCACGTTGATCTGTGAATCCAAGGTATGTGAAGGCGAACCCTCTGTCTCTGCAGGGTTTGACCCCGCGCCTGGCTACAGCACTGCAGCTGGGCTTTGTGTATCCTGATTGGCTGAAGGAACGCCTCGGTGAGGCCGCAGCACACCAAAAGCTGGGGGAAGGCTTCGAAACCGAAGCGGGAACATAAAAACAAAGCAACCGAAGGTAAATAGAAGTTAAAAGAATTCCGAACCTGGAAGGACCCGAACCTTCAAACTTTTAACTTTTCTGCTCGAAGTGTGCAATGCCACACCCATAGGGCGACGGGTCCTTGTGTCACTTGGACATATTTCTTGTCGTACGTTCATTAGTGTCTGAATCTAAAACACTGTGGATGAAGTGGACATAGTTGCTTATGCCAAAATTGACATTTTGTGTTCTGATTTTCCTATCTATCAAAACTAAATAGACAACAGCTTGATGTTTTGCGGGCTGGAAATGCTGTAGCATTTCTTGGCTTTAGGATCTTTAGGGAGTTTCGCTGATGTTCTCAACTCGGAAAAACACTCCCTTTTGGAATTTCACATTCTTGTGAAGGTCCAATTCCCCCACCCCCTCCCAAAAAATGCGCAGGTGCGGACGCCTTTCATGATCCAACATGGCTTGGAGGATCGTGTGACCGATCCCACTACTTCGCGGCTTGGCAATGGGTAGCCGGGTAGCCGCTGTTTGGGTCCAGCCATGATCCATTGCCTGAGGAAGCAGCTGTACAAAGAGGCCATTGCCAAAGACAAAACCCTGAAACTCTACGATGGAGTTGCTTGGTTGTTGAAACTACTGTAATGGGATGGTTTGGAGCCAGAAAGGGGGGACGACCCGAATTTCTCGCGCCAAAAAGGGAAATGACTCGTCATGTGAAGGGTGACCCTTCAAACATGGCAGAGATTGCTATCTGGTACTGGTGCTGATTTGACCGTTGCGCAGCAAGGTGTACCACTGCGAGATGTTTTGCTGTTTGCCCGGCAACGAGAAGATGCTGGGCGTGAAATGGTCTGCTGAACAGGTGCGGTCCAGTGCCCGGAAAGACTGGGAATCGCTGGGAATGGCATGGCTCAAGAGCCATGAAGGAACCTGTATAAAGGTCCTATGAAGGGACTTCAAAGACATAGATTGCAGGAATCAGGAATGATTTCCTACCTGTCCCTTGATATCATGGCTAGACCTGGCGCCAGGTGGCTGTGACCAAGACATGCTTGGAGGACATGAAGAACTGGATGTCAGAACGCCTTGGAGCCTTGATGACATGTTGTTTATTTGGGGGGCAGACTCTTGAAGATTTGCAACTACAAAAAAGATGTTGTAAATCAATGTAAATCATGTTTGTCAAGTTGAATCTCCCAAAAAGATGCGATCCAACCACGTTCCTTTGCTCGCTTGTGACACTTGAGTTTCGCCTGGTCGTCAACAACAAATAACCTCCCGAAGCTGAGGATGATGGAATGATGGCCGTTCCAAATGGAACTGGCGCGGAATCGATTGATGTCCGGCTGAGCGGTTGAAAATCAAACCAAGAGCGCAGCAAAGTCATGAGACCAGATCCAAGGCGATAATTAAACTGTAGTATCGAGCAACCTCAGACAGCTCTTGATATTTGCTTCCTGGTGGAATGACAAATCTGGAGGAACACCTCAAAATTTTGGTTTCAAGACCATGGTTTCCGGTTCAGATTTCCCATTCACTCCATGTTTTCAATGGAAAGCGCCTGCCTGAGCCGTGTCTGTGTCTGGCTCTGAGATGTAGCTGGGTGCTGACCGGCCAGTTTTGTGGCCGCCTCAGTTTTTATGTGCGAGCAGCCTTGCAAAAAGCGCTTGAAATGCACATTAGATTCTAAGTTTGTCAAGCGGAATATTCCAATGAAATATCAATAAAACACTGAAGTCATATTGGAATATGGATATTCCAAGATATTCCATGATATTCCAATCATGTGGGCTTGTCTGAGCATAGAGTACCCACCCCACTTTTACTGGATGATGTTATGCTCTTCCCCATTACTGTATATGATGGCAATTTGGGTATACGTTACTATCCCATTTCAGACACACCCCTTTCCATTATCATTTGATGGTCACATTCAATTTTCTGATGGTTAAATCTGTGGAAATTGAATGAACAGGTGCCATGTTGCGGCGAGCACTGGCAGTTTGCGGTGGACTCAGAGATCTGTTTAGGTGAAAGGTGTGTAGGTGGTTCGCCCCAGGAATTATCAGTAGCTTAGTTCACCCCGGTTAGAAATAGGCTAAGCAGGCTTAGTCCATGTATAATTGGAGTTATAACATGTTATAACCCACTTAACCCTGGTGAACTACCAAGTAGTTGGAGGATTTCTTTTTCAACATGATGCAAGCGATTGTCACACATAGATCCGGTTGGAAATTTGTGGCAGAACCGAGGTTTCACTTGCGCCTTCCTCAGCATCGCCAGGAGCTTCGTGGGGGTCAGAGTCAGATGGCCGAGGCCAGTGCAGATTTTCTGCTGTTTTTTTGAAGCAACAAATGAAAGATGGGAAGGGAATGTAGAGTGTAGATATGTACAGATGAATGTGGAATAATTTAGAATAGAATCATAATTAATCATATAGACATAGATGAATAATGATGAACAATGATGAATCATGATGAATAATGATGAGTAATGATGAATATCGATTGCAATGTAGGGCCACCTTGGAACCAACCGCTGTTTCCCCCGACCCTAGGAGGGTCCGGTTCGCTCTGGTCCAGGCAAGGGGAGCGAAGCAAAACGAGCTCATCGCTTCCGCCGCGAAGTCAGCAGCTGCCTCGGACTGAGATCCACTGGATGAACAGCTGACATACTGAGAATTTGATAATTTTGATGTATAATATCATCATCGTTGTTTGATGTTTGGAAGAAACATGTTCTTCCCCATCAAGTACTTCCTCCCAAGGATCATGTTTTTTTAGTGTTGGATGATCGGATGTATTGATGTTTGGAGCATGTTCAAAGAAAGTTGATAAACATCCTGGCATGAGAGAAGCCATCTGAGGCCATCAACCTGGACCCGGACCACTGATAGATGTCAACAGCTCTGGTATGCCGTGGGTTGGAGACCTGGAATGTTGGGAAAACCTCCAAAGCCCATGCTTCAGAACGGTCATTTTCCCCAAGCTATATGGCCGGAAATGCATGCCATATTTCTGGGCGAACCCATGGATTTATCCAAAGAATCAATTGAACCATAGCCTGAAACGTCTTGCCATTCAACCACCTGAGGTGTTGCCATAGCGCTCCGAGCCTTTGGAGGTGGCTTCTCATCCTTGTCTGCACCAAATGACCAATCAATCCATAAGTTTGATGATAATTGTGGGGATGTGCCATGATTTTGGGGGTCCCATAATTTTGGGAAAGCCTGAAAAACTTATCGGACTCCGGAATGAGGGATGTCTTTCTTCCTTCTTCTTCTTCTTCTTCATGTGTGTGGAGACTCTGGGCATGGCGGGATGAATCCTGTTCTCAGGGAGCAGAGGTGCCGGCTCCGAAGCGCAGTACCAAATGCGCGAGGCCAGGGTTCTGCAAGGCTTGGCGAAAAGTCCTCAGGTTTATCTGTTGGGCTTGGCAAAGGTCAAGCCAGTGAGTATGGTCAGGCCAAGAGGAAGAGAGAAGCAGCGCAATTCTTCACCTACCAAGCGCGTTTGTTGAGGCATAGCATCAAGAGACAGATGTGCTTTCGACCCCCAAAACTATGACCCTTCAAGGAGTCCATGCGGTTTGGAGATATTCAACCATTGAAGGAAACATGATGCTATTCATTGTATAACTTGATAAGACTTGGTAAACGGAGTAACAAATAAAACCCCGTTCTTGGATGTTCTTGGTACATGATTTAGGGCTTGTTGCGGGTTACCATCCGGATTCCTGCAGGACTGGCATACCTCCAAGGGACGACCTGTACTGGCGCCGTGAAGAACGCATGCTCTTCAACACCACCAAAATGGAGAAGGGGTGCGCCGTGAGGGCCGTGAGGGTGAGAGGAAGAGCATGGAGCCATTTCTTCAAGCTTTGACCTTGAAACACGGAGAGTGGAATATTTTGGAGCTTTCCCAGAGACAGAGGCAGGTTGACCCCTGGGAATTGGATCAGGATCAACTTCGATGCCTATGACGAGGTGGAGGTTGACCGACGCGGTGGACTAGGAGATGAGGTGGGCAGCCCCTGCGCCATGTCATCAGAATATGGCTGTGGAATGTTGTGAGTCAAAATCCAAAGCCACCCGAAGCGTACCAAAACCATAGGGTTTTGGCAACTTATGGTGTTGAACCATCCACTTTCTTGAACAGATGCGGGTTGCGCGCAGGTCATCTGTGATTCTTTCCAAGATATTTGCAATCAGTTCACCATGCCCAAGGACACCGGGGTTCTAATCCTACCAGGTTGCCTGAGTCAAGATCGCTGGTACTGTCGGCTTCCCTCAAAATGTTGGCAGGCTAGATTTTCCATGTGAACTACCCCTTTGGTAAGCAAACCAGGTACTGGAATTTCCATGATTTCTAGATGTTTTACCTACCAAAAAATAGAGAAAAACCTTTTGCCAAATGAAAACTCCAGAGGGAACCGCCCCCGGTTAGAGATGTAAGTCTTGACCCGCTGCGACAAGGAGCTGGTCGAGAACATCCTGTACAGATGTGGGTACTGCCTGCTGGACGTTCTTTAGGGATGCCAGGATGCCCCACGCAATTTATTGAAACAATTGGATCCGTATGTGGAGACATGGTCGCGACATGGCAGGTACGATAAGCCCACCCCCGCTGCAGCCTCAATCTATGCTGAAGCACCGCGAATATCTTGGATCATATCCCAGTAGGTGGATGGTAAGACTGAATCCAATAACCATGCCCTTGCACACCATCTTTGCCAATCCACTACTTGGAAGCGCAGTCCCGTCATAAGTGGATATAATACAACCAGAGTCATAGGATGTTATAGGATGTTATAGGCTTTATAGAGGTGATGTTATATCATGTTATATCCCAACTTATGGGCATTAAAAATCGTTAAAATACCAAGGTGTTATACCCATTATTGACCTCAACTGCACCCCCCAAGTAGGATGATGGTCATTGGCATCCTGACGGAGGTTCAGAAACATGCAGTGCCCGCAGCTCTGGCGGGCAACGATGTCATGGTGGGATGCTGAGACGACACCAAGGACACCAAGGTGGAGCACTAGTGCTAAGTATAATTCATACTAATGATAATGATAATAGTAATCATATGCCTATACACGCGCCCACACACGCATGTACATATATAGGTATATCTTTATAGAATATAGATATACCATATCACCCCATATCAAATATATGGTGTGTTGTATGCATACATAGTATACGAATCATGTACCAACCAGAACAATTATCCCCCCAAAGTCACAGTGATGCGTATTTGGGGCATCAGGTTTGTGCGCAGACCGGGAGCGGCAAAACTGCAGCCTTCCTGGTTCCTTTGATTGTGTGGACCCTGAGGGGTTCCGTGAGGGGTCCCGTGAGGGGTCGTTAGTTCACTGGGGAAAGGGAAGAATGGGAAAATTGAAATTTCCATGGAATTTCCTAGTTATAGGTGGGATTTCCTGTAAGATTTCCCTTCGTCCAAGTCTGGGAGTCAGGATGCGGCTGAGGCAGAGACCCTGGTGGCTGGACAGAACAAGTTGGAGGAGGGAGCTATCCGGCCAAGTGCGCTTGGCACTTAGCGGGAGAGGACGACTCAGCGCAACCCTACGGGGGATGTCCATATCAATAAAATTCAATAAAGATGTCTCTTGATATGTGATGAATTGTTGAATATTAAAATACTACAATTATCCCAAAAGCGCTTTTCGGATTTTTGTGATTCTATGAAACACCTGAATTTACATGAACAAGTCGAGATTGGCCCGAAAAGAATGTTATCAGCCATTGGTATGATGGTGTCGTGGGGGTTGCTTCCTGACACTGAGGGTCATCATGGCTCCAACCCGTGAACTTTGTCAGCAAATTACGCTGGAAGCCCGCAAGCTGTGCTTCAGGCGACGAGATGCGATGAGTCGATGAGTCGATGTCCGAAATTTCGAAGTCAAAAACTGATGGGATTTGGGTATGGATCAATACCTATTAATACCATTTTTAGGGGGATGAACATCCATTTACCAGCTATTTTGATGTTCACCAGGGGTACAAGGTTTTGACACACTGCCAAATCCCAATTCGGAACCCCGGATCTGGGGTGGCCTTTTGTCAGGACAGTTGCCCGTGTGGTGGCTATTTATGGTGGTGCAGATGCTTTGCCACAGCTGAAAGCCTCGCCCCCGGTGCTATGAAGATATTGTTTTGGATGGAAAAACTATGGTACCATATGGTACCATGTGGGGTAGGCCGGAAATCGGCTAAATAGGCTATACCCCAAAAGTGTATTTTAATGGGAAAAATGGTGATAAACCAAGTTGGTTTGGGGTGCCCAGTTTTCAGACACGCCAATATGGAGAATGGACCCAGCTATTTCAACGTTCAGCAGGTTACCAGGGTCTGGAGCCACACCCAGATTTCAATTCATCTAGGGTTTCAAGCTTTGCGACACGCTTCGGCATGCCACTCGCACAAGTTTACCCACCAAGATCATGGCACACGTATCTATTAGCTAGCGTGCCCCCCTCACCTTTGCTGCTTTTCCAGTGAGCTTGTTCTATCTAAGAGAGTGTGCTTTCACATAGTTTCACCTTTAGCAGGCGATAGAGGGTTTCACAGAATTAGGTATTACTCCACATTCCCCAAGCATATTGAGGTGCTCAAGTATATTGAGGTGCTCAAGTCCTCTGAGCTGAGCTTGACTCTCATGATGGTCGCTCCACCAATGTCGACCCTGACAGCCACAGGCGCTTGCAGAGGGAGCTGAGATTATCATTTGCACTCCGGGCCGTTTGGAGGACCGTATGTGATGCCTCATCAGTTGCGAAGTGGTTTGACTTGGCATTGCTGCTGCAATATTCCATAATCATTGATCAGGGTATATCAGGGTGCTGGTTCCACCCGCAAGTGACATTGACATTCATCATCATTGAGGGATGAGGTGCTGGTGCTTGTGAAAAGCCCACATCTTTGGATCGGCCACAGGGTTTGAACACCAGATTCCTGGCACAAGGACTTTCTGGAGCGAGGAGTTGTTAGCATGCGAGACGCAGCTACCTCAACGGTTTTAGCAAGATTTTCGGAAGTTCAGACAGCACTTTATCATACTTTATCCATCTTTATCCTGTGTCAAGAATTGCACTTCGCCATACGCAATCTCCCATTGAACCACCATTTGAGTCCCAAACTGATCTGCCTTTGCAGCACCCAACAGTGGAAGACGTAGAACATCGTAGAACTTTCTACGTTGGGTCTGCTATCTGCTAGGTGAAATACTGTATCCTTGATGAGGCTGGAGATCTCCAACATTCCAACTGCGATCGTGAATTTTCTGGGCGAATCGGCCAGGCGGACCGCATGCTGGACATGGGCTTTGAGCCCCAAATCAGATCCATCATTGAAGGTCGGGAGACTTGGGCTTCGTGGCGTCAAATCCAAGATTTATGGGACTCCAGTTTTCTCTAATTTCTTTGGATTCGCCAATCCCCATACTTCATTTCCTGTTCGCGGCTGCATTGTTTGGCCCCTTGCCAGGACACAGCATGCCGGAACCTGGGTTTGCGCCTAAGAAATCACTTGATTTTCTAGGCCTATGTTGTGAACCTGAGTTGCGGATGGCATCCGACAAAATTGATCAAGATTGGAAAGACTTCTGTGGATGCTGTTGAATTGGGATATATTGTGCTAGTTCATGGCACAACAGCGTCACGGGATGCTTGAAACATGCTTGAAACCAAGGGGACAGGATGGAAGACAGACGATGATGTTTTCCGCCACTTTCCCACGAGAGATGCAGGTCGGCACGGCTGATTTCAGTCACGTGTGATGTCATTCTCACAAACCCATTTTTTCAGGAGATTCCTTCGAAATTCCACTGTGGATTTACAGACAAATTCTGCAGGAGGGTCCCATGAAAAATATTGTCTGTGTCATGACATCAACCGTGCTTCCAGCATCCTCCGGCTGTTCCCAACAGGATTTAGCCCTGGACTTTCTTGATCCAACCTACCTGTGGTTGGCTCAGAAACGCCTAGCACAGCAACTCGATGCAACTCGCAGCGACGTCGCGCCAGCCAGGTGGATTGGAGTCGGTCGCGTGGGTGAAGCTTGCGACAATGTGGTCGGAAGCTTATCCGATTTCACGCAGAGATGTTGACCTGGAAGATCCAGCACAAAACTGCCAGGTGCAGCGTTTCCAGGACGCCAGCACTACAGTTTGACCCTGAGAGCTGTTGGTTCTTTTTTCTGCTTAGCGGCTTCCTCTGCAAGCCGCCCAGGATTTGGATGGGAAGTTTGAAATGCTGGTGGATGCAGTGAAGGAGGTGGAGACCACGAGTGATGACAAAGTTGCAAAAACTCTGGTCTTCGCCAACTCAAAGTGCGGATTCCTAGATATTCCTGGGACACTGCATTGCGGCCGGCGGCTTTTTGTGGCCGGCAGATAGGTTGGTTACGAAAAAAAGCTGTCCCATCCAACAAAGTTTGATGGATATGGCTTTGTCAGAAGTGTCTATGTTCCAATAATAAAAACCAATAATGATAATGACAATATTTAAACAAACACTATTAAACATAATAATGATAAACATAATACGAAGAAGACCGATGAGAATAATAACAGTTTTAATTTTAATAGCCATGTGCATAATAATGATAAGATGAAATTACCCTTGTAACTACGGTTACCCCATTTTCAGCCCATGTGAATTATGGCCCGCAACCAAGAACCACCGTCGATGCCATAACTTGGCGTCTCTCCGATGCGCAGATCAGGAGAAAACTGGTGGCTGGGCTACCTTTGGTATTGATCCTATCCCAATATTGGAGACTGACCATGTCATGGCATGAACAGCATAGTCAATGCAGTCAATATCATGGTTAAACTCAAAAAAAAAAAATGTAAATACCAATATGCACTTGGGCATGAACTAATTTTGACCATGTCATGGCAGCCATGTCATGTCCTTTCTTTTCCCCATTCTTGTCGCGAAGGAGCATGCAGATCCATGGTGGCCTGTCACAGGCCAAGTTGGGACATGCTTAGTTGGGTTTGTCCGAAAATTGAGTACCCGTATATACCCCACAATGGAAATTTCAATGGGGAAAATGGTACACAATTTTTGGACAAAGCCAAAAACTACAACACTTTGCTGACCAACGATCCTCGTGCGGTTTTTACTTTGGGCTTGTCGCATCTGAATTCGTATGCCTCGGCGTGATGCAGGCCGCCCGCGATCGTGCTCTGAGCGACTTTCGGAATGGTCGGGTGTCTGCAGGGCAGCTCAGAGTTGGGTGGAACTGCGCAGATAGGTTGATCTGACCCCTGAGAACCTGCGATGAACTTGGTTGCTGTGTTGAAACTCACAGCACATGAGTTGTGAGTCTTGGGAGGTATATGTTTTGTGTCTGAGACTGTGGCAGGAGATGGGTCATTACAAAAGACTTGGTCACGTCAGGGGTGTAACTTGGAAAAATCTTGGATACAACCCCAAACAGGATGATTTATACCAGGTGACATTAAGTTGGTGAAGGAATCAGTTTGAACCCAGGCCCATACCCAACTATCAACCCAGTACCCTGCCAGCCACAGTAGCTGGTCAACACCGAAAAATGGGTGTACAAACATGCACAAACCTCGAAATTTTGGTTGAACACCAAGCAAAACTGGTGATACATAAGTAATATTATTTAATCATATGTACCGCGCCTGGAAAATTGACATAGGATACGGAAAATCCCATGGGAAAATCCGCTGGAAACCATCTGGGTTTTCGAGCGAAGCAGGTCTTGGTGGCCACTGATGTGGCTGCTCGAGGATTGGACCTCCCAGGCCGTCTATGCCAGCAACAGAAAACATGGGGATTTTGGCTACGAAATCGGCCGTGGGTTTTATGATGTTTTATATGGGTTTATAACTGTTTATGTAACCCACCAAAATTGGATGGTGCGATTCTTAGAAACCAATCGGGCTAAGTTTGATCTATGTCCAGATGTTCGTTTTATTTTCCTTTCTGCAGGCGTTGACCATGTGGTAAACTACGAAATGCCTTTGAATGCAGAGGCTGGCAATGTGGGAATATTCCAGTTTTTTAGCGGGGCAAAAGACCTGCTTCAAAGCAGCTTGTGCCAAGTGATCCGTAGTCACATTCTTGCTTGTGGAAGACCTTTGATTGTCTGGCGGGATTCACAAGGCTCTCATGGATTGCGGCAGCGTAAGGATTTTCGGAAGTGTTGTTCTCGCTTGTTGCAGGATTACACCCACCGCATCGGCAGAACTGGCCGCATCGGGACTGCTCAGTGATGGATGAAATTTCATGGCTGAAGTTTCTCTACCCACAAAACGGAATGGTTCAAAACCAAGAGCAACCAAAGGTGTGACCACCGGCTAGAACCTGAACAACAGCGATGTACTTCCGGCGTGAGGAATACGGGTCTTTCCACTTCTCTGGTTGGCAGCTGGGAACCAGCGCTGAGGGATATCCTCAAGCCAGGAACTCAGCTCTTGAAGCGGCTGGCACAATGCATCCACCATGTCTCTGGGAAGGTCTGTGAGGGACATGAAGTCCGCAAGAATCCCAGAGCTTGTGCCTCAGCTTGGCTTGGAAGGGGTCAGACAAGTACCTTATTCATCTGGCTTACGACTCAGAAAAAGAGGTCGTGCTGCATGAATTTATGCTAATCTAACATGATTTAACATAATTTATGTATAACCTTGCCCTGAAGCGGAGGTGGCTTGAGTACCATGCCAACAGTGGCAGCCGCAGTATGCGCGGTGGCCGTGGTGGTGGCTATGTTAGTCGCTACAACCAGAGCCGACAAGCGGAGATGGATGATGGCAGCTTCAATCCAGGCATGGAAAATCATGGAAGTCTGATTTAGAGATGTCTTAGACGCATTGAGTGTCATGTTGCCAGCTTGGTGCCTGGGTGGCACTGTTCCGCAGGCTATTCGCGGCGCAATAGCGACGGCCCCCGACCTAGGAGCCAAGCAGCGCGACCGCGCGGGCAAAGTGGACACATTCGTCGCGTCAGAGCCCAAGCCATGAACCCTCTGGATGTTGGATGGGTTCAAAATGGGAAGTTCTTTCTTGGGGATCATTATGATACGGGGATGAAAAGGGTTGGACCCGAAGGTGAATGGTAGAATATACCAAAAATGACTAGACATTTTTGGTCCAAGCGGGTACTGCAATTTGAGGAATACCCCCACTGAAATCAGCAGATTTTTTGTCGTAGCTGGGCCACTGGAAGAATGACTCCAATTCACTTTGGATCACAATCTGTTCAGTCTGCTGTACTTGGGGGTGAGGTTGAGGTTACAAAATGTTACAAATGGGTATAACGCGATAACCATAGCTATAAAACCAAATAAGTTGGGATATACCCCCCATAACTATGCTTATAGCTGAAACTGCACTTTCAAGACAAAATCTCCATTAAAAAAATCTTGCTGAGGTCAATCCCAGCTCTCCGAATGTAGGTGGTGGCCGTCGTCAGCGCACAGAGGATTTGTTCGCATCTCAATTTCAGAACATTAAGGAGGCTTGGGATTCTTATTAATGTATTATATCAATTTATATCATACTATCTATATCCTTAATGTATTATATCCTTCGGGAGGTATCACAAAAACCGTTCCCTCGCCACAGCGGCTTTTGGGGGGACGTGGCAAGCAGGCGTTGGGACACCGACACAGACTCAGTGGAATAAATATACATTATACGTTTTTAGTAGGTGTATATATATAATATATATATATATATTATATATATAATATATATATTATATATATATATATATATTATATATATATATATATTATATGTATATTATATATATATATATGTCTTTACAGTATCCAGTATCCAGCTTCATAGTTCCTGCAATGCATCTCAGTGGATGGAGTGGTCCGAGGCCCCCCTGGGCCCGCGGCTTGCCACCAAGACAGCGCATGCGCTGTTGCCTGGCAGAATTTGGGTGTGGTCTGAAACATGGGGAGTTGTCCCCGATTTACAGTCATTTTATATAATGGGGAAAATAGGGTTTTGAACCATCTATTGTTGGGCTTTCCCCATCATTTTGTTCAGAGAAACCCAAATGTGGCTGAATTTTGCAGATTGCGTGCCATGGACTGGGCGAATCAGAATTCAGACGTTGAAACTCCAGATTCTGTCCTAGGACATTCAGGACATGCCATTGAAAGCTTCCGAACTTTCGGGGGTGAAGGATACATTTTGAGAGATCCTGTGTCCAGCAAAGGACACCTCTGAGCGGTGGCGGCGCAACAACAACCATCCAACTTAAGACGGACATATATGCCATATCATTTGATATATCTAGTGTTCATATCATTAAGGTGGATAAAATCATTGAGATATTTATTGATCTATGCAGATCAGCATTTTGAATCATGAGAACACTTGGATACATGCAAGTTCAAACCGGTCTCTGGCAGCGCTGCCGGGGCGAAAGACTTGCAAAGCGTGGCAAAAAATCTGTGCACCCGCTTCCACTTGGGGCCCGTGGTATCTTGGAAAGAGGGCGAATTACCGGCCAGAAGTGGGGCATCATGCCATAGCTGGAGTTGTTGGCTGAGTGGTACATGAGAGGGGATGGTATTACACGATATGGTTGTAGTCAGACTTAGGTTCGCAGTACCTGCGAAAAAGGGGTTTCATGAAGTCATTATCCAGCAGGTCCGACATTGCACCTGGAGTGAGAGCCGTTGAGGCTTCAGAGATGGTACACAAACGAGCACCGACATGCAAACCCTGGAAGCCAGAGAAGTGGACAGTGCCTTTGACATGCCTTTGATGTTCCTGAAGTGGATCTTGGACTAAACTGCGAAGCAAAGGCTCAAATATCCGCAAAGAGTATTTGGAGCCTCAGCTAGTGGAGCTTCCATTTTACTAATCAAACCATTGGCTGACGAGCCATGGCAGAAGCTGACCGAAAGGCTGAAGGATGTCCGAGCACAGCACGAGGCTCCCTGGTTGGAGAATGCCTGGTCCGTGGCTTAGCGCCGGATGGAAACATTTTCATGTCGGAGTTTGATCAGCCAATTGGGGTCTGGCTCAAAGTCATGCAACCCGAAAGACGTGGAGGGTTAAGTGCATAATCACCGATTAGTAAGGACATTGCCGAGTGTGCAAGTGAATGCAGCAGCACACTCTGGCCCAATTCAAATTTGAAAGGCCCGCCACCCACCCAATTGTCCAGAGGTGGAAGTGTGAGTTTGCTGTGTCGATATCCAATCTCCAAACAGGGCCGCAAATCGTTGTTGTGGTTGGGCACTGGTTGGAAATCAGCGCTGGCACCACAGCATCCATCCGAGAGATGGCGGTCCAAGCAACCTGCTCCCTGGAGAAAATGACCGAGTGAGAGCAGACAGAAACAGAACTTGACACGATGAAATGTCATACAGAACATGAACATATTTGTAGGTCCTTTGGTACCAACGTTTTTCTAAGCCACGGCCAGTTCAGGCAATTTTTTTTGCTCTCTTGAACTGGCCTATGAACTGGCCTATACTGTAGTGTTTCCGTCAACCTAGGTGTCAGTCTTAGACGACTTGGAAGCAGAGGCAACGGGGCTGTCAACCTACCCTAAAGTCTGACATGGGTTTCCACACAAACCGGACAGAGTGAGAATGTTTTTCGGGAAGATTTCTTTATCGTGAAAATCAGGTTTGAAACCACTGGAGTTTTGGGTGTCCTATTCTTGGCGCAGACCCAAGTGGTCTGCTCATGAGGGTTCAAGTCATTGGGTACCCCAAGAATCGGAGGGATTAGGCCAGGGCCCAGGAAGATGAAACTTTGGTGAGTCCCAGCATACCAGGCCAGCCTCAATGCAGAGGGGCGCAAGAAGGCTGGTAGCCGAACCGGTGGAACCGGTGAACAGCTGGTAGTTATGGGGGTTCTTCCACAGTAGAATATGGTATAATGATTTTGGTTCAGTGCCATATACCATGAATTTGGCATTTGCATCATCTGCATCCTAATCCATTTGGGGTACTTACAAGGAGGTACTAGTTGGTGCTGCCTGATACAACAAGCATCCAAGATCAATGTGTGTATACCAGGTCTTGGCAGCCTTCGAAACCGCCTTTTCGGAGGAATTGTCCCGAGTGTCGGACAACTCAGAAGTGGGACATGGTGGGGCAATGTGGGCAATGCCCTCAGCCAGGTATACCGAAGGCAGTAAGTTGTCACTCATAAACTGCCCTACTGGTTGTGCAGCAGTCAAAAGGGGTGAAATATCCCAGTTCTGATTGGGAGCCGGCCTGTAATTGCATGAAGTACTGTAGGTTCAGACATGATGTTGCTTGTGTGACTCATTGGCCGCTGAAGTTGGATGCCTTCTCTCATTTTCCCTCAGATGCGCTCACAGGTGCGACTTGAGCCCCAAACCATGAAGATGCGATGAAGAGCACTGATTCCTAGATGAGTCACATAACTCTTTCGATTCAAGGATGCCAATAACAGAGCAGCAACCAAATTTTAGCATGTTCCAGCTGCACAGCAGATGAGTTCTTGCAAAATACGGATGCACAGCCGAACATCACAGCAGCTCTTGTGGCTGATGGGCTGATGGGACCCGCCCAAACTGAGTCGTCACGACAGGAGGGGATGGGATGGCGATGTGTTCTGTGAAGTGTTGAAACATCAGGGCTGCTTGCTAGGAGAATCACCAAAATCATCAAAATATCCGCTGGTATTGAGAGTTTGAATCTTGAGAAGGTTGAAGTTGCCAGGCACAGTCAGTAGGAAGAGATGAATCAATACTGGTTGACTAAGCCAGTAGCGGTGCGGCAAGGAGGATGGAGATGCAGCTTTTGACTTCTACAAGGCAGGTTCTCAGCGTCCAAATGATCAAAATTATGACCCCCAAAATGGATCTGTCAATACACAAGTCGACCTTTTTTTTGGTCGATGTGTACCCCAATGACTTGCCCCAAAGCCAGACTCAATGACCAGCCACAGGTAGCACGCCAGTTGGGTTCTGTATGGATACCTGTGCTGTTTGGTGGTCTCAGCACGGGCATCCGCACCACAAATCTGTCCTATCTTGGCTTCTCGGTCTGGGCGTGACCAGAAATGGTGCTTTCGATACCCCTAAATATGGCAAGTCTAATGGGGAAAGTGATGTTTCAATCCATTTTCAGCCATTAGGGGTACCCTCAGTCCGACTCAGTCCCATTCTGGGAGAAATCGACATTTTACGACTGAACATACCGGGTCAACAACTGTCTCCAAGACCGTACACCGTACGACCCAGCAGACAGCGAGGAAGATAGCGTGGTAGATCGCCCCATTGTGATGGACACCTGAGGTTTGAACTTCTTTGCCCAGCAGTACACCGATCTTAGGTGGGAAAAGGGGCAAGAAAACTTGTAGGCTTAGTCTTATTGATGGAGAAGCCACACCCCAAAGGATCCAATATTGGGTTATGCAATAGCAAGCCAAGCATCTTTCATCACAGCCGGTGGGAAGCACGCATGGGAGCCCAGGGTAATTTTGACCATTCAAACTACATAAAACCTTAGTCATAAGACGACATAAGATGACCATATGAAACCAGAGTCATGTTTTTGACATGACAAATCATGACAAACCATCCCATCTTTGGACGCTCAATTCTGATCCATCCCCCATTGGAGGCCTGGAGACATACGGTGTGAAGACACGCCGGAGGCTTCATATTGCCAGGCACCTGTTTGGGACCCGATGGAGATCAAGGACGCTCATTCGCCATGCCTGCCACCTGTCAAGGCAGCGATTAACGACAACTTGTTCTGGAGCACTACAATAGGTGCAGCGGTGCGACACCATCAGAAAGCCTGGGAAGTCCAAAGATGCCTATGAATGAAGGGATAGCAGAATGCTTTACCAAAGCCTCATTGATTATGGCTTTTGCTTAGCAGGTACGGATCAAAGTTCAAGGCTGCCCTCCCCAGATGTTTGTGACGTTTTAGTGTTGACCATAATTTTTTGGGCTACCCCGAACTTTGGACTCTGACCCATTACCCAGCTGGAGCTTTTGCTCCATTTCACTGTCATGCCAGGTGCCATTGGCTCTGTTCTGCACTTTGTTTTGGGCCCATTTCTGGGAGCGCTGAGCGATGCAATCGGCCGACGACCTGTCATCCTGTTCCTGCATTGCAATCTGTTCAAGGGCTTATAGGAAATTTATTTTTACGGTTTCCTGAGATTTTGGTATCTGAAATATTCTGAAATAATCCGATTCCTGGGATGAAGCGGATTCGCAGAATCTAAGGCTTTGTAGTTTGCTTGGCTACCCGAGCTTGGTGTCCCTAGCGCTGTTTGTGTACAGACTTTTGGCCGCACATTCAGAGGTACTGTCCCAGCCATTGGCCCCACACGGCCCCACACAGGGTCTCACACAGCAGAAGCATGGTGCTTACTGATTTAGTCAACAACCCGTTGCAAAAGACACTAACCACTCCCTATCTATGTGGTTTTCCCTCATTTTTTGTGACAGACCCATCCCTGAAATATTTCGACATGGTTGACATACTGTCTGCTGGACCAGGAAATGTCAGCATGTACATCACCTTTGCTCTCATGCCACTTGGAGGAGCTCGTGAATCGATTTTTGGCGCCCTATCTGGGATGATGTAGCCCAAGTGACTATCTACCTATGTTTCTCTACATGCCGTTACATTAGATCACATTACCTGAAACGGTTAAATACATTTCATTAGGTCCCATTGCATCAGACTACACAACACTAGGCTACACTACACAAATCCCATCCCCCTAATATAAAACACACCTAAATGATCCCAAATGGATCCAAATGGCTTCCAATATGATTAGGAGGAGATTGTATATTTCATGGATGAATTGAATCACTAGCGACTGTTCTCTGGCGCCAGAATTGCCTGTGCTGGCCATTTGGTTTGCCTACATCGTCGACCTCATCGAGGACTACAGATTCGGTGAATTTTGACCCAACTTCGCAACCAAACATCCTCGGTGGCCTGGGATGAGGGTTTTGCTATGTTTTGCTACTTGTTTGGCTCATCGAAGCAGCATTTAGGCTCAAAAAACCGGCCAGAATCGAAGTGGATCTCAAGTCGCAAAGTCAGAACCTTTAGTGCCATAGATACCAGCTGCAGAAAATAATAACATATAATAACCATCAGGCTTCAAACACTTGCAGTTCATCTTGTCGTGGGAGTGTGCCATGAAGCTTTTGATCCAGGCTATACAATATGCGACGACTGGCTTTTGCGACAAATGTCGCTCAGAGCGAACAGATCACTTTGATTCTATAGACGAGCGAGTTCTGGTGGTAAGAGGAGGGGATGCGATGTGCGCACGGAAATATTTGTTGCGCTGCTGCATCAAGCATGGTATCAACATTCCAGGTCGTCCATGCTTCCTCGAAGTGATCTTCAATAAGGGTTCCAGAGTCGAACAGCGAGTCGAGAGCAGGGAGATGCCGCAAGATTCGCCGTGGAATTTTCTGGTTGAAGCTCCAGGAGTATCGCTGTATAATCTTCCCAGTATCGAGGTGAAGATCATGGAATCCAGCCATTTGGTTCCGGTGCACATGGGCTCCGCCTTCCTCCAGATTGACGACATCCTAGAAGGGGTCATCCAGCTGGAGCTTCCGGTGCAGCTGACGCCCATCTTCCGCGCCACGGGGAGTCCCATGATCTCGGTGGCTTATCAGCTCTGCCTGCACAACAGCGACTTCGTGGAGCTGACTGAACTGAGCTAAGGTGAGCCAACATGTGGGAAGTATCTAGTAGATTCTAGTAGTGCCTTGGGATGTTCCTTTTTAAAGAGATGATTGGGTCATACTTTGTTGATGCTTGTTGAATGCGAACTATACTGTGTTGAATGGGCATTTTTTTGGGGGGGCCTAATCATGTACGGTGTATCGAAAGCTTCAGAGGCAGTCAAAAAGCTGCTTTGATGTTCAGATGGCAAAGCTCCATCGGTCGCAATCTTTGGCTCAAGAGGATCTGAAGCAAAAAGGGCAGCTCGGAGAGATTTGGCCGTGCAGCCGGTAGCTAATATTCATAAAGATTCGTTTTTCAGGTCAGTTCAGGTCCAACAGGTTGATGATCAGGAGAAAACCTTGGAGTAGTAGTTGCAAGATATTTCTATATTTCTTGCAGTCATCAACTTTAGTATGTCAAATCGTAAGATCATGCTATAAGTCCATTGTTTTGAGGTTGAATCTTCCTCTGGTTGACAGTTCCAGATGTTTTCACATGAGATCATGATCCCCAATTCACTTCCATATATTCAACGAGGTTGCTCAACCATCAGACTTGCTGGTCAATATTCCCAATTTTCGGCTAATTTCTCCTATATCTCCATCACTCCCCTCATTTCTTTTCTGGGTTGGTGGTTCTTTGGTGGATTATTGTCCAATTTTCTTGTTGGCTGCTGGATTTTCGCGAGACGTTGATGAAATTTGCTGCTGCTGCTGCTATTCCATGGGTTGATGGTGGATAGTCATCAGATTTCATCCCCCAGGGGCCCCAGGATAGTCGCGATAGCAGCGTGGCCTTCGGCCTTGTGAGTGCTGGGGCGCTGCTTAGCACGTCAGGGGAGCTCAGCAGGGATCCTGTGACCATGCCAGGTGTTTGAAGGGGTTACCCTCTGGTTATGTCAAAATAGCTATTGAAAATGGCCATAGAAATAGTGGATTTACCCATTGAAAATGGGTGATTTTCCATAGCTATGTTAAATTACCAGAGGGTAATACCATGTGGTTTCTTGGGCGCTATGATGATCCAGAATGGACATTTTCTGGGTTTGAAAATGGTACAGTATCTGTTTAAAAGGAACTGGGTTTGTACAGAAAGTGGGCATACTGTGCTCCTAAATTTCACTGTTGCAGTTGCATGATCATATGTCCGTGAACAATGGCCGCATATGCCGGTCTGTCCCGTTCTCAAACACGCCAAATTACTGGGAGAGTTAGTTGATGGCAACTGGAAATGGAGAAGCTGGTGGATTTCTGAAATCTCCAGGATGGTGGGAGCTACGGTTGGAAATTTCCTCTCTTTACAAGAAGGCCAGGGTGGTGCAAGATGAGTAATCATAAGGATAAGGATCCTGGCATTGTTTTTGAGCGGCATTTGCCCGTGTCATATTTACAGGGTTTCGACTTACCAATGCCACGCCGCACTCTCCCGTGGCGCCGTGGAGGTGTTGCCGCCATGATGTTCTTTGACATCATTATTTTGTTGCCTTATCTCGTGTGGTTCCCAGAAGCGCACCTTGATGGATAGATCATAGATCAAATATGATGATTTGGAGCTGGACCATGGTCTTTTGACGAAGCACCGGGTTTTGGGCCTCACCAATATCCGCTAATGGACCATTTACTTAGTCGCAAGTGATACAACTGAAAAAAACGACTTGTTGCGTCGTCTCAAGCACATGTGACGAAGCAACTTGTCCCGCAAACGCAGGTTTGTTGTCTTCCAGAGTCGACAGCTGAGAATGGAGGTGAAGCAGAGTCACTGATTTAGATCTGGGGGAGACGACCCCTTGGCAATATTCCTGTTTAGAATGGTCGTTTCGATTCAAGATGTTTCAATCGGAGTTTCATCAGACTCATCTTCTTTCCTGGTTTAAACAGGTTAAAACCACATATTATTAATATTTATTAATGGGATTCATGTTTATCCCATCCATATTGGATATATTATTTAAGGGCTGCCGCCCCTGCCGCCGACCCCGGAGAAAAAAAAGAGGTTTGCGCTGTGTTTTCACACAGCTCAAGTTGGTGGCTTTTCCATAGCCATGATACGAGAGGAGAGATA
>Ga0126342_10001577_pt1 | contig 32614 bp, 29 predicted proteins | sample Cyp1metagenome_FD_92528 | JGI IMG/M metagenome (GOLD analysis project Ga0126342, IMG submission 92528) | Coral microbial communities from Lord Howe Island, Old Settlement Bay, Australia - Cyphastrea 1 metagenome | ecosystem: Host-associated > Invertebrates > Cnidaria > Coral ...
GAACCGAACCGAACCGCCATGTCACGCGAACCGAAACGAACCGGCCTGCTGATGAACCGAACCGCCCCTATTTGAGGTTTCCACGAACCGAAACGAACCTAAACGAACCGAAGCCTTCCTGTTTTATTTCCAATTCCTTTTATTTTCAATTATTTTTTACTTTTTGTTTCATCATCATTGTTATACTTAAGGTTTAAGTTGATCATTGAAAATTTCAAAAAACAACTATTCCCAAAATGATCGATTTCTAATTAAAATCTTTATGAAAATCATCAGTTTGGATAGCTCCCAAAGGGTACCCCCCATGAGCCCACGTCCCCCATTAATAATAACCACGGTTTGCCCCTGAATAATCAACCCCCTTTCTGATCCATGAGATTTTAACAAATCCAAATCCAATGGAATTCTATAAAGATCTAATTGACGTAAGCCATATCCAAAGTTTTATGGTTCAGAATTTTATGGTTCAGGGTGCGTTTATTTAGGGGCGGTCAAGAAAACTAGCCAGAAGGTACCTACCTACCTACCTACCTACCTACCTACCTGGTGGGGGGGTTGTTAATCCGGTGTTGGCATTACACATTATATGTATCATTATGTGTATTAAACATCAATTATATGTCAAACAAACATTTTTGGATCCATCCGATTTTGTCATATATTGGCTACGGCCGCTACGGCCAGTTCAGCTTCCCAAATTCTCAAGGCCCGAACGTCAGCATTGGCAATGCATTCAATGGGCAACCTGGCAACCGGAAACTCCTCATGGATGACCAAAAGATACCAACACAAAGAGACCCTGGAAAAACCATGGATGACCATAAACCCAAAGTGATTTTTTGGATAATTCTGGGAAATTTTAGAACATGAAATGAATAAATGAATATAAATGATCTATAAATGGGGAAAACTATGGTTAGATGTCTATAGATCACTGGTGATTTATAGATAATGAAGGGTTAGCCCAGGACGCCAAGGGTCTAATCCTCCCAGCATGCCTCGGCACCATGGGTCGTGAGGGAATGCCGGCAGCACAAAAGAGAGCCCTGGCCAAAAAAGACCGGGGCAAATACCATCTGGTAAACTAACATAGCTATTGAAAATGGCCATTTATAGTGGAATTTCCCATTTAAAATGGTGATTTTCCATAGTTATGTTAGTTTACCAGAGGGTACATGGTTGGAATTTGGCTATAACTATGGAATCACTATGGAATTTCAACATTTTCAACATCCATAACTATATAGAATATGGCTATAACTATAGAATTTCAAGCAAAAAAAAACCTCCATTTTTGTTGGGTGATCATTCATCATTCCCACAACTAGCGAATAGTTCCTACAACTATGGTTATGTAGCCATAGTAACTATGGTAACTATGGCCCATTTGATAAGGACAATCATGGGATATTTTTCTGGGACAATGGATTTACCCTTCGGTAATCAAACATGGCTGGCTGGACAATCCCCGAACTAAATGGAGCTTTCGTTCGCTGGGAAAATCATGGAACTACTATTGCTGGGTGTGGATCAACCCCAAAAAAATGGGATTTCATCAACCCATATCAACCCCAATTTTTTTCGGGATTTAGATGGATTTTTAGATCGACAAAATGACCGGACTCGTTTCCTTCAGCTTGGAAATGAGGATTTGTCAACAAAAACCATGGGGATTGCGGGGACAAGTTCACTGCGATGAGGAAATTGGTCAATGAAGACATGTTTCTGTGGGTCTAACAATGTCTAACAGGAATGGCAAGGAGGGGGACTTACACTCAAAGTCATTACTGAAATAGACCCTTGTTTGCTACCAGAATTTTATTGTATAATATAATATAATATAATATAATATATTTGCAAATTCCTGTCCTTGGTCTCAGAGTTTTACAAAGAGACCACACGGAAAAGACCAGTTTGGCAAATCACGGGAGACCAGTTCTCCTGATTATCGGTGAAACATCGGCGCATGTATGGATCAGTTCAAAACGATGTGCAAATAAGTACAATAATTCTTTAAAAACATGTAACATGTATTCAATGAAATGTGGGAAACCCAATCATAAACCTAGGATTTGTGGATGGTTTATCCATGTTTATCCATTAAAAAATGGTGATTTTGGGGACGGTTTAACGGATCCCGGATCCACGTCCCGTCATCACCCAAGAGTCACCCAGCTGAAACCAGCCAGGGCGGCTCTTCGACCAAATCGACCTGACGACCAAATCCAGGGTGTTTTAACCCACCAGAAATCTGAGAAATGAACTATTGTTGTTGGTGATACATGTGTATATATATATGTATATATATATATATGTATATATATATATATATTATATATATAATCATATATATATATATTATATATAATCATATATATATACAATTATATACACACATATATTATCCATTCATTGTTGATAACTATATAGTGAATCCAAATAGTGAAATCATCCAATGAACCAACACGATTGTCAACATCTCTCCGACTCCTGGCAATTGTCCCACAGGTTGCCACCCCATAGCCATCAGGATCGGTTCACCCCCCATGATTCATGTGGCTTCTACACACCGATGATTCGTGTGGTTTTACTGGTTGTCCACTTTCTTCTTGAACATAATCTGTATGTATCATAATGAACCACAATCATTCTTTCATGATACAAGAATTCCTCCCTATCTTCTGTGTTTCCCATGATTCGTGTGAGCAATCACCGAATAATCTGTCTGTATCAGAATGAACCAACTGCTTTGTTGATTGTCGATGAAACTTATGGCTGGTAAACCAAAAACAATGGTTGTTAACTCAATTAACAAATGGCATTGGTGGTATATAATCGCTAATGATAAGTTCTATGATCATTAGTGGTTATATAATTCACTAATGAAAATTACAAGTAATATATGATATATAATGATTTATTAATGATTCACTAGCAATGATTTATATATGATTCACACGTGAATATCACAAATGGATATTTAAATGATTACAGAAATCGCTACTATAATATATGATACAATTTTACTACTAGTTCTACTTCTACTGCTACTGCTACTGCCAAATAATTATATATATATACATATATCATTATATTATTGTACATTTATTTTGTGAAAAACACAATTAAACACAATTGCGAAAAGAGTAGTCCTATCCCTCAGTCAATAAAATGTATGATAATATCATATGATATTTATAACAAAATCATTACTATTGCATACTATTACTATGTTTTTTTTTTTAAAAAATCAATATATAAATCCATTGCACAGCCCCGCTGCCAAGCCACGCCCCAGGTTCTCAGGTTGGTGGCATACACTGGACCTCCACCTCAGCGATTCATAACCACTGAATGGGGGACAATCACCAGGGTTATGAAACCAGTTAAGTAGTTTGTTTGTTCTTTTTTCCGGAGATTTCTGAGAGTTGCAAGGTATGGCTTAGTTTACTAATAGCTACTATAGTTCAAAAAATCATGATGCCATCCACCATATGGATTACTGCAATGACTTGTGGTTAATAAAGAAAGACTCTTTCTAGTTATAACCATCATTGACTATTTACTGCTACTATCTATTACTGCAAGATTTACCTCACACTTCTTTATAGTGATGGCGTAAAAGAACGGTGGATAGTCATGGATCGGTGAAAGATTGTTGAAGTACCCTCTGGTTATCTAACATAGCTATGGAAGATGCAAACAACTGGCCGAATTATAGATGATCTATTGATCTTAATCTTACCTAGAGATTATTAAACACGATGATTTTCTATGTTGAATTACCAGAGGCTATTTGGATTCGATACAAACTGGCAGAAACTTTCAGCTTCTGCTACCAAGGTTTGAAACCAAAATCAGTACCTGGTGAAGCATCCGGGCATCTTCCCGACCCATGGCTGGGATGGTGTTCGAATTTGTTTGGGGTAGATCTCAAGACCAGAATCTAACACCATATTTGGATGTGACCATCTATCTATCTATCCATCCATCTATCCATCTATCTATCCATCTAATCCATCTATCAATCTATCAATCTATGGCTTTCTAACATCCATTTGGGATAGAATTCCCCCCCTGATCCGTTCGCTTCGTCCAAGTCGTCCAAGTCACCCATCCGGGCGTTGACCTGCGAAACCGTGGAACCGTGGAGTCATAAGTGGAGCCATCCTCTGCTGAAATTTGCCGAAGTTTTGGTGTCAAAATATGGCAAAATATGGTAAAAACCAATGAAAATTGTCAAATATCTGGCAAAATATGGTAAAACCCATGTAAAATCCACCTATTCACTAAGAATCTAGATCTGTATCATTCTGTAATCCATCCAGGATGGTAACCAGCATGGTATCTCTAGGTAAATTTCGAAAAACCTGGCTGTTGCATCACATCTTTGTCCATCCCAAATGTATTCCACATATTCCAGTAATACTCCAAACACACAATCACTTTTGTTGGATATACGAATGATACCCCCAAGTCTTCTTTAAAAATCAGTAACTTTGCTATATGACTAGGATTTGTGGTTGATACCGTAGATTTATGGTTGGATGGGGTGATAAATCAACTTACAACTGGGGGGGCCCTTCTCGCAGAAGACAGTCATTTCAAGCGGAATTGTAGATCATGTTCCTTTGGGAAATCATTTCCCTCGTATCTATGTAAAGTTAATAGATGATATATTCCAATATGTTTGCAGTGATGGTTGTATGATTATACCCCTACTTTTCTTGGTTGAATACACCTTGTTTTACATTCAATTTCCTGACAACAACGGTGTGCCATAGTTTTGTAAAGCTATCTATCTATCTATCCATCCATCCATCCATCCATCTATCTATCTATACGTGCAATACAGAGTTTTACATATACAAAAAAATCACATATACATATGTATAATAGATACACTTACCTTTCTATTTTCACCATATATATATATACTGTATATGTATATATATATATATCATCCATTTATAGATGGATTTTCCATTGTAAACCAACCATAATTGGGATCCCGCATTTTAGGACACCTCCATATGTACCCCATCTTTTATAGAGCTAAATTCATGTTGTATATACATATTATATATATATATATATGTTTCCCAAAATAGGGGTACACCTAAATCATCCACTTTCATAGGAATTGCCATGATAAACCATCCAGCTGTTGAGGTACCCCTAGTTCAGGAAACCATCATATATAACATTTATATACATATAAACCATACATGTAAACCATACATATAAACCATACATATAAACCATACATATAAACCATACATATAAACCATACATATAAACCATACATATAAACCATATAAACCATCATATACCCCTATTTCCATTATAAACCATATATAATTGTAGCGTGCCTCAATGAGCTGCGCGCCGTGCGAAGTGGTGTACTTCAACTCCACGTGAAAGATGCCGTCCTGGCGCTTGAGATCACTCGAGGGAACCTGGGAAAAAACTTGGGAAAACATAGGGAAAACATGGGAATAACTTGGGAACACTTGAACACATGGAAAATTGGCAAATTTATAGATGATTTACATTGATTTACCATGATTTACCTATGATTTATCTATCAAATCTATTACTGTTTTCCATACTTGGAGGATCATCGCATCTAGATATTTAAAAATTTAGTAAGTGGTGAGTCACCATAGTCACCATAGCTATAAGCCGTTGAATGGGATAACCCCCGAAACGGAGACTATAATTCCCCTCAGTAACCATGATTACAGTGAGGTCACGTTGTGATCATAATTCATCCAGATTACATGATCCATGATGATCCCATATATATATTTCATGTTCCATTGTACCACCATTAATGTGTCTTTTTTCCATCCACAAGCATTCAGCCAGTCGCAGCTCTTCCAAAAACCGGCTCCTGGAAACCCAAGGCCTGGCGATGCTGGTTATGTCTATCCAAAAAACATAACTAATCAGATGGTCCACTGATGGTTAGGATTACCTAACCATCTAAAAACATGTTCGTATAGCAATCTCCACTTCTTCATATTTTAACAACATCTTAGTAATCCCATCCCCGTTCATATTAAACACCCCCCGTTCAACGAAACCATGTTTTTTCTAGGGAATTTCCACATTCCATACCATGAACGGGGGTGTTTTCCAGTGAACGGGGGATGGGATTAATCACACTGACTCAGTGACTTTCCCACCTTCACGCTGCTCACAGCCAGCTCTCGCAGTTCCACTTGCTTCTTGCGGGGCAACAAACTGGGCGACACCGCCCAGGTCTCGTTGAAGTAGGGTTCCAACCTGGACGTGATTTCCGGCGTGAAAGCCCTTGGAGGGATGAAAGAAGAAATTTAAAAAGGGACTATATGATATAAACATTAATATATAAACTATAGGATATAAAGGTCAGGATGTCTTTCTTATTCTATCATATTCTATCATATTCTATCATTACTATCGGCTATCGGATTGTACCACAGCATGATGTTGACATATGTGTTTACAAACTATGATTTGAAAAAAACTAGCATAATCCATGTCTCACTCCAGTCTGCACTCAATCCGTGCCGCCCCGACGTGGGTCCATTGTCGGACACCGCGGCAAATTGCCATTCTCCGTCGGACATGATCACGTCTACATCCACCTGGCGGGGTGGCCCCGGTGGTCGGGACATGACGCTTGGACTTAAAACAAAAATGGCCTTGGGAATAATATGGAGATGATAGATGATAATGACATATAATGTCATTGCGGATTAATTGACAATAGATGATAATAATATATTTTATATATGATCATAGATGATAATAAAATAGATGATAATAGAGTGATACTGCAATAGAGATGGCCATGATGTTTGATTCTATGACAAATGATAACATAATATAATATCATTATCAGGTGATGATTATATAGTATTTATGATGCTGATTTCTATTATAAACATAATCACTTGATTAGACACATAGTGACTTTTTGCATCTTCGTGTAACATCAAAACACAGTAATTTCATGTAATTTCATAATCCGGATCTATGATTGTCATAATCAATTTGTTATCCTTGCTTCAATCAATATCCTTATCATTGTACAGTAATTATTATCAGTGTCATAATCATCGACATCCAGAAACCACAGTCCAGGATGGAGTCTGCTCACGTGGAAGGCTTGCAATACAGTTGGGTCCATGTTGAACCTAAAAAACCTAAGATTTACAGTACATCTTCAGCTTCAGTTCATGTTTCACAATTTTGTGCATAGGACCTCTTCATTCTCAGATTTTTCCCAACTTCCAATAACATGTCAGATTAAAAATACATACGTGTGTATGAATAAACAATCCGGTTGTATTACCATTTTCCAAAATCATATTTATCATTGTATCATTAGTAATAACTATATATCCAGTTGTATTATACCATTCTATGGGCTATTTATGATACTAAGATAATGAATATGTATGATATTGTGATATATATATATAATTGGCTTATGTATTCATATGTATGACATATCATATGTATTCATATAATCATCTTATGTACTAAATACAGTAATATTACAGGGCTGTTGGATATATCATCCATCAATATCCATCATGTCGTTCTTCAACAGCCCTCCGAACGCGCCTCGTCGCCGTCCAAATAACTTTCCAGCAGGAAACGGGCCCCGATCACCGATTCGGCGTTGATGGCCTTTCCACCTGGACGTTGTGGCATTTTTCACCAGGAAAATGGGGATTTCACCAACAGAAATGGTGGTTTTGCCAGCAGAAATGGTGGTTTAACCAACACAAATGATAATTTTTACCAACAGAAATGGTGGTTTAGCCAGCAGAAATGGTGGTTTAACCAACACAAATGATAATTTTTACCAACGGAAATGGTGGTTTAACATGGTTTAACCAACAAAAACACGGATTGACGTGGCAAAACTTTGGTAATGAAATATGGCTAGCTTGGAAATCCTCTGTAAATGGAGGTTGGTTCCAGCAAGCCATGTCTGATGACCAGAGGTAGATCGGTAGATGTACCATCAATGAATATGATCACATTAAGAATTGATGCACAAAACTGCAGATGATTCATATATATATATATATACAGTACATATATATATATATATACACAATATACATTATTCATGAGCAAATCAAATAAACCATCATAAACCATCGATCATTCGTGAGAAATTGTTTTGCTCAGATTCATCAGGATCCCAGCAGTTCAAACCCCAACTTGACACCATCACTATTTGCAAATAGGAAGTAGGGAAAAAAACATGGAAAACCATAGTAACTGCAAATATCTGCAAATAGTGAAATGATGTTTTCAGTCACCCATCAAAGTTCCAGTTTCGATCTGTCCGATTGTGGCGAGGAATGTCACTCACCTGGTGAAACAATCCAAACACATCATTTTTCCATCATCCCAAAATATAGGTCAATTACAGTATATAAATATATAAATATATATATATATAAATGATGTTTGGAACATCACTATAGTAGTGACAATCAATGCTTGATGATAGTTGACCCTATAGGTTAGGTGACAATCAATTTTCACATCATCTTTGAAACCTTCAACGGCAGCATAACTCATTTGTTCATTCCCCGGCTTCAGGCCTGATGATCCATCATCCTGGCAGTGGGTGAATCATAACCCGGGGGAAGAAAAAGGGGCAAGCTGAAAAAGCTGAATTTTGATGTGAACACCAGGGGATTCCTGACTGGGTTTTGACCCATACCCATCAGAAAAGGCTGAATTTCATCACGAAAACATGTTTTTTTTTTCACAACGATACTGGCTGAGATGCAAAAAACTAAGGTGATGATCATCTCAGGTGAACATGTGAGACAGATATGTTCTGCTGAAATCGGAGAGTTTTTCCACTGCTCGATCACCCCCAACAATCCCGAAACATTGTGCTTGCTGGGACGAGAGAAGAATATCATCTGGCCATGACTAACAGCAATAGCCATGGAAAGATCCACCCATGTTTAAGTTCGGTAAACCATCTATTTCGATTAGGGCCATGGCTTAACCATGGCTATGTAACAAATAACCAGATGGTAAATATTAGTCAATGGGAAGGATTATCCCATACATTATGGAAAAAAAATGTTCCAAACCACCAACCAGTTGTGCAATGCTGATAGGAATATCATCTGCAGCAACTGCTGTCCAAAAATCTGTGCATTCAACGAAGTTGGTGGGTTCTCCCAGCTATGTCGTTGCGCGTTGCGCAAGCCACTTTTCATCGGCGTTCCAGTTGCGCCAACGGTGAGACAGGCGAAAGAACTACTTCAAATGGGTAGGCAATGCTCCAGGAAATGAGGATTTCAACCAAAAACCAGGGAAATTGTGAAAAAAACACGAGAACTCACCAACAAACAGAGAACAACAATTTTGGATATCTGGGGAATACCAATCAAGTGTAGGTCATTTGCGAAACTAGACTCAGACCAAACATCTTCCCTCATTGCACGAGGTCAATGACGTAACAGTCATAAGACAAACCTTCAGAACCGCAATTCTCAAGCACTGATTCAGGAAATGGAAACCAGTGCCCCAGTAGACCTCAGTGGACTCAGTGGTCACTGGTTGGAACACTTGGGAACCCTCCTCCCTACACTCATCCTATCTTCCCAATATGAAGTGTCCGGCATATCGGCCTCATCCTCCGGCATACTAGTACGCTCTGCCTGATAATCCTGATAGAATCCAATACTCATCCAGGATAATCCAGGGCTTCTGGATGGGTTTCTAGATCAAAAATGATCAAAAGGAAGAGTTATCAGGACTACTTCGAAACATCTCTGTGAATTTGGATTGAGCGTGTTGGAAGTAGAGCCTTCCTTGGCTGGTAGCTCCCCCTTCCCAAACCGTGGCCAGCGACGGAATTCTGCACACTCGCGCGAGGCACGTTCCTCTTGCAGCAACCTGGTTCCCAAGGGGCTGGTGCTGCTGAAGTAGATCTCTGGGGAGTTCTGGAATTTGGAGAACGCTTAAAAAAACCAAAGTGATCTAAAGATATCTAAAGTAAACATAGAATCATAGAATCTATCAACATATGGAACATTTCTAAGTTGAGAAGCACCCACAGAAGTTTTGTGACTCGTTTTGGATTCGTTTTGGTTAAGAATCTGTAGCTTGCTTTTGGTAAATCCTCAGAGGATTGGCCTGTTTCCTTGCCGGAAAAAAATGATGATTGCTCCCATGCTCCCAAGGTACTCGGATGAGACTCAAGTTAGTCTGGTTGGGGATAGTTCTATATAGTGATATATAACTCATATCATTTATAGGATCTCACTATATCTGGTTGGTGGTTGACCTACCCCTCTGAAAAATATGAGTTCGTCAATGGGAAGGATGACATCCCACATATTATGGAAAATAAAAAATGTTCCAAACCACCAACCGTTTGGTGAATGGTGCACAAATGGGGTACAAATGGGGTACGTCCCCTTAAATGCATTGCACTGCAAAGATAGATGGAGAACCAATAATTTCAAATACCTTGCGCTAACCCTTTGGTAAGTACATCTCTGAAGCTGTGTTGAAGGGTGGACCTATATATAACTGAACAACATGCTGTTGATGTTGTAGCGCGCACATCCCAATTCGGCATGTGTCCCAAGATCATGCCCCAAAACTATACTCCATATATGTTTCCAAGAGGCTGTTGAAATTCCTCCACTCCAAAACCTGGGGACAAGGCGTGGTGTTTTTTGTGTGTCCCAGAGGGGGATGAATCTGAACAAATTGTACCCTCTGGTAATCAAACATGGCAATGGACAATCCTCCAGTTATAGTTATATAATAAATCTACATTTAGTTCGGAGAGTTTCCAGTTTGCCATGTTGGATTTCCGAGGCTGTGTTTACATAACATGGCGGTCTGAATCATCTACCGCGGCTTATTGATCCGGAGTTGATACCCTCCTGTCTCAACAATTTGTTTGTCAATGAAGGCCCCAATCTTCCCAATCTTCCAGGGAAGGGATTGAGGAATAATACGTTTAATCAATCAATCTGAAGAATTTATATACATATTTTGACAGGTACGGCAACCAAAACGAACCAGTATGGGGAGACACCACAGTCAGAAAAAAGGGTCAGGAACCATCTGAAAAGGTGACACCAAGGCCACCAGCCATTGATTGATCAGCCCTTGTGAAGTCATCATACATCCTAGAATTCTAGCCCATTGATAACATCCCATGAAGAATGCCACTTCTATATTGGCTGCAAAACGCCAGTGGAACTACAGTGTTGTCTGGATACACTAAGTCCGTAGTGGTGGTCCCAAACTAGTTCGGCCCACCCTTTCTGCTTCCTCTCAAAATCCTCCTGGCTCTGCCTGAATCATAAACTCACAAAGCTGAAATCATTTCATTTGAAAGTGATTACTCCGAGCAAAACCATGATCGCAGATCTTTATATAAGTAAATTCACCAAGATGTCCCATAAAAAACAATCATGTTCAGCCAACTATATTTCGTAATATGCTTCCATCTCTACGGCCGGACATAAAACACCCAGCATCCCCTTAAGAAAATAGTAAAATACCACCCCAACACCTAACAATCACCAAGCAATAACCCCAAATCCACCAAACATTTCACCAAACATCTCTAAAAAATCCCTCATGGCCCAAGAAATCCAGCCAAAATCTCCTCGAAACTCCAAGGAACATTAGGAGTTTCTATAAGTTGTTTAATGTTTTTTTTTCTATGGGCAGTGTGTCAAAACCTTGTACCCCTGGTGAACATCAAAATAGCTGGGATTTATGGATGTTCATCCCACTAAAAATGTATCTATAGGTATTGACCCATAGCCATATTAAGTCCCTATTGTTGATGGGAAAATTCCATGGTTCCAACATGTTCCCTATAGGTATTGATCCATACCCCTATGTTTTTTTTATCAAAACCCCACGGAAAATCCCACCCATTCCAGCCATCCCCCAGGGACGATGGTAGGCCGCTGGCATCACCAGCACCGCTCGCCCCGAAGTCGGCGCCAGGCTGCGGCGCAGGGTGCGTAGCAGGGCGGCGGCCATCCAGGTGTCGTGCACGACGTCGGCGCCCAGGAGCACCTGAAACATACGTTACCCTCTGGTAAACTAACATAGCTATGGAAAATCACCATTGTTCATGGGAAAACTCACTATAAATGGTGATTTTCCATAGCTATGTTAGTTTACCAGAGGGTAACTATGAGTTGGTTTATAAACCCCATGAATACTCTGGTTATATCTGCCATAAACCATAGAAACATTGGAGTTATAAACCAACTTAGCTAACTATGGGGCACCACCTTGTAGAGGTGCCATGGTCACAACCGAGGGAATTCACCCAGATAGTTGTTTAATAATTGTTTTTGTAACGTTTAAATGAAGCAACTATCATGGTTGAACATGGTTAATAGTGACTAATAGTGGTTACGAATGGGTAGTAATGGTTGATAGAGGTTAATAGTGCTTAATATAACAGTCAAGAATTTGATATTAATGGGATAGTCTACCATGTATATTAAGGAACCTTGTGGTTCATAGTGGTTAACAACGTTGGGGGATGGATCACATGGATCACAGCAGATTCATTCGACATCCGAGGCTGGCTTGCTGCCGTTTTGGCAGATGGTGACTGAAAATGCGGTATACCTTCCAAATAGCAATCTGGTTGGTGGTGCAATAACCATCTTGAAAAATGATGGAGTTCGTCAATGGGAAGAATTATCCCATATATGAAACGGAAAAAAACAGTTATGTTCCAAACCACCAACCAGAAATTCTTATTGGAAAAACAATCCACGATCCGCTGATATCCACTGGGTCCACGGGGCACCCAACATTTCAAACCCATGACCCATGACTGGAACCAGTGCTGAAAATGCCTGGAATTTCGGTAGGTCCTCAGGAAGATCCAACCAGACCAACTTCTCCACCTGGATGTCCGTGTCCTTGGGAATTGCTTGGGATGTCCTCAACATGAAACATGGAAATCCAGGCGGGATTTTCATGCGACTTAAAGTGCTCTTGTTGTTGCATTCAAACATGTGTTTCAATGTCATCCAGAAACGAAATAAATCCATACCCCGGGGTAAAAAGGACATCAAGTTTATTGAAGCCAAGATTTCAGTGGGCTTATTGGTACACCGCCACCACCAGTGGTTCACTGATCGAATGATTCCCATCCCATGCAACAGACGGACCCTAACCGACATAAATTCGTTGTATTCCCCAAGCCCAATCATATTCCATTTATTCATATTTATTCACCATTCAACCGAATTTAACCCATGTCTTGTTACACCACCAATCATTCACTTCATGTAATATTTCCAGCTTTTCTCAGCTTTCTCACTTTTCTATCTTGGAGTTTGCTAATGGTTGCTATATATTTATATTACAGTATCTATACCCATCAGAAACGAACCATGAACATCCATGAACCATTAATTCTTCCCCACTTAACCCGATTAACTAGTTAAAACTCCGGCCTAATCATAAGCATCAGAAATGGCTTCATCCATGGTGAAACCCCCATCAGAAACTCTGCTTGAACCATGGCGAATCGTTTCCATCATGTTCCCATTTTATATGTCCATGATATTCACATTATGTTCATGGTATTCTGGTTGGTTTATGGACAGCTGGACCTAGTTCACTCTCAAATTGGATGAGAATTGGCAATCTAGTAGCTTAACATATATAGATCTTAGAATATCTTAGATCTTAGGTTGACCTTCGGTTCACCATGACAAAACTCATGGCCGGACTCCCGGACCTTCACGTTGATCTCCAGCTGTCGCAGCGCCGTTGCCTCCGACTCCGTGCAGCGCACCGCCTTGGCGCCGGCCGCAGCGCAGGCCAGCGACGGCAGGCCGTGGAAGCCGGCGCCGAGTTCCATGACCTGCGGGGGCGGGAAAGCCATGGGAAAACTGCGGAAAAACCATGGAAAAACGTAGATCTATGGGGAAAATCTGGAAAATCCAGAGTTTGTCGGATGATTGAAAAGGTGTTTGATGATTCGGTGATTCGATTTGTGTTCAACAAGAATCGGAGTTCTTTGCAAGATATTGAAGATATTGCCATGTTTGGATGATTTTCTGACCATTTTCGCATTGAACAAATCGGATCAAATCGGGACTTTCCGGCGACAAACGGTTTGATTACCAGAGGGCCTGGTTCCAGACTGAGTGGGGCGCGTGGTCAGCTTTCCAGAGGGATCAATGTTTCACCAACATGTTAGTGCTGTGGGTTCCAGGGGTCCCTAGTCATCAGCAAACACTAAAGAGAATAGCAACTCAAATCTCCGTGGGCTGCAAATAAAGAGTACAAAAACCCTCTGCATTTTTGAAAATAGATGGATGCGCCGTAAAATAATCATTTATGTCAAAAAAAACATGATTGACACCTCATTTTCGAATATTATCCCCATATGATTTCCCATAGTTTCCCACCTTATCTTCCCATTAGTTGATGGCCACAATGGCCCCCTCCATCCCCCTCCATCCACCTCCTTACCACGAACCAGTTCAGGGCAGCTCAGTAACAACTCGGTCAGCAGCTTGGCCGAGGGATAAATGCTGGTCGCTATAGGCCTGGCATGATGCGATTTCATGGGGATTTCACCAACGAATGGTGATGTTCACAGGGATTGAACTGACGAATTATATATATATATATATGATAAAGATGTTTTTGTATTGGGATAGGTCATCAATTCGATCTGATATTTGGGTGTGTTTGAAAATTGTCTATAACCATCAAAATAGCAATTTTAGTCGGGAAACTGCTAATAAACTATCATATTTTGGGGTACCTTATGTTCAAACAAATCCTATTGGATTTTGATGATTGAAACGTGGTAGCTTTAAGATTCTAGCAAATGAGACCTCAGCCATGAAAAATGGGAGCTTAATCATTGAACAATCTTATTTTAACAATGAACGATAGTTGAACATTGGGACTTTGACATTAACATGAAAACTGGTAATCATGAAAACACAATATGTTGACCGTTGAAAGCATGTTTTTTTTTTAACCATAGAACAGGGTTACAGTAAACCAACAGGCGAATGGCTGGTGAAAATGGTCTGAAATTCTAGCCTAGAAAAAGGAGGAATGTCAAGAACTTTATATTATAATGTATTATTGGTGTGTGTGTGTGTCAATATCTGAACAATGGTTGGTTGTGAGATATTGACATTCCCATTAAATGGTTGGTTGTATCCACATGGATCGATAGTAGTTTGGTGTGATTTTTTTTCTGTTCTATCTTTTTGGGGGTTGCTACAAAGCCATGGCCCATGGCCCAGCGTCAACCCGACAAACCCATAGCACAGTTGGGAGACTTCCCAATTCCCGTCCTGCCTCGCCTTCGAATTTTGTCCTGCTTCTTGCAATGGTGTAGCTTAAAAGTTGCGTGATGGTGCACTCCGGTCCTAAAAAACCGCTGCAGGTAACAGGAGGAGATAAAAAAAAAATATGGAAGTACCAGAAGGCCACTTTTTTGGGGGGAGTTGTGAGCCTGCATATGACTTCTAGAAGTAAATCTTCTAGTAGTTGAAGCTGTAGGACCAGTTGCTTCTCCAATGGTGAGCATGAGCTCGATCTATTGGCGAACGGATGAATAAATTTGGGTGATGGGGGTACCATCTGGTAATGTGACATGACAATGCAACATATGCCATAGACATATGACGTTTCGTCAAAAATTGTTCTTCTGGTTTGCTTCATAAGTCGCAATTGAACGGATGCCGCTTCTTGTTTGGTCTTCAAAAATAAGACCTATCTAAATCATCTGAAAACCTGCATCTTTTCTTTCATGTGTGAACCCGCATCTAAAACCTGGAGGGAAATGCTAGTGCATGTCTATTTGTAGATGTTCCATTCATTCATATAGATGTTTTTTTCTCCCCAATACACGAAAATGCGGGGATTTCCGAGCGGAGCAACGTGAACTCATCCCATCCCATATGTGACACGGATTGCAGATCATAGTGCCATAGTTCCGAGTTACATGGTATATGTTGGTCATCCCAGCATGAAAAACAACATGGAAACCGTGTAACAGATGGTACTGGTAGGTTCATGTTGGTGAATTTCAGCGTGCCTATATGCGTTTTAAGTGGTCTTACAATAAGCAATGATCCAATGGAACAATAATCTCATATAATATCATATATATCTTTTATACACACTTCCCCACGGCACACCGACCTGAGACAACTTCAGGGGAGACGAGACAAGAAACAACATGAACCCAGTAATTCCATGTAACATATGCTAATTCCATATATAACCATTATATTATTATATAGGGATTCCAAAAGAAAACGCATGGGTATATCTACCCTATTCGTACATTGGTGACCATCACACAAGATCCGCGGCATGATCAGATCTGTGGTATGAATGGGATATCTACTGACAGTAGATATTCCATTACAATAGATATCCCATTAATGGAATATATTCTATATACGTATATCTACTGTAATGGAATAACTATTCCAATAGGTATATCTATACCTATCCCATTGATGGAATATAACTATCTGTAATGGTAATATTCCAATATACTGTAGTGTAATAGGTATACTGTAATGGAATAACTCTTGAGGGATCTTGAGCGTTTACCAATGTTTACCAGGTTCCATGCTACTCCCTGGATTTGCCACATTTTTCTGCATGGCCAAGCAGGTTCCTGCAGCTGATGTCCGGGCGGCCAGATCTCATTGGGCTCAGTCCCCAAATGGCCTGGTGGTGCAAGTGATACACTTAATTACACACCTTTGGTCCATTTTCCTATTGATCAAGCCAGAAAAATGTGAAACATAGGGAATCATGGGAAACATGGGGAAGCCAATGATTTTGACCTGTGTTCTTCTCCTTTCGTTTTCTGCTCTTTGGAGATTGCAACAGCAAAAGAAATAGATCCATATGGGATCATATGGGTCTGTCCAAATATGGGGATACCACATTGATACCACCAAAATATATTTTACTTTGATAGGGTCAGTGATCAGTTACCATATTTTTTTTCGGGGGTACTGCAGCTTCAGATTCTCAGAGGTTTATGTGTATATATATATACATATAACCAATTATCAAAAGTTATATATATTAGTTATATATAATATATATATATATATATCAATGTTATATCGTTATATCCCATTGTAGACCATACATTTCCCATCCCACCAAAACCATTTTCCAAAAGACATTGGATTCCACCTTTCCTGACTACATCCCAGTGATGCCTAGGAACCAGCAGCGCAGCGCAGGCGAGGCGAAAAGGTCGAAGATCTCAATATCTGCCTCGATTTTTCTCGGCAAAATCTACTGGAAAGTGGGGCCCCCAAAGGATAGCTAAGTTGGTTTATAACTCCAATTTTTCTATTGTTTATGGTACCTATAACTATAGTATTCATGGGGTTTATAAATCATCTTATAACTGGGGGGGTCCCACATTGTGGAAATTGTGTTTTTCTTGTTTTACCACTCAATATGAGATTGTCCGAAATAGCTTTCCCCTTAAACCAAGTTTGGAACACTTATTCAGTGTGTTTTGGTTTGGCATCCTTATGGCTATAAGATGCTATAAACCAGGATAAACCAGGTATTTATGAAATATCAACACCGAAATTAGTGGGCGAATCGGGCTACCACAAAACCACATACCAATTGGGATTTGAGCATTTGACCATAGACCGTCTGTGTTTGCGCCGGTGAAGTCCCGGAAACAAAAATCCTTCCTCTTCAGCAAATCTAGGTGGATTTCCTATGGTGAAGTGCGTTTTACATCTTCGCAAACATTGCAGTGTCCTGGGGGGACTTAGAGTCTGACTCAGTATACCAACTCCTGCGTAAACTACATACCAATCACAAATTCAGGTGATGTTCAATTAAACAGCCATAGAAACAATCTGACATACAGTATTTGGATTTCTCTGAAAATGATGTGTATCCATGTCCCAAAAATCTGATGGCTAATCATCATCGCAAAATCCCACCATTTTTCAGACACCACAAATCTGGGAGCCCTGGTTACGGCATTGCCCAGGCGTTCTGGTGCCTCCTCCTCCGGTAGTGCTTCCATCAGTTCGTTGACTGCTTCTTGAATCTCCTCAGACACCTCCTGGCATGTCATGCTGGGCTCCCACCTGGTTGGGACATGACGTCTTTTCAAATATGTTCTGGCTGGGTCTATATGAAGGAACACCAATCTGATTTTTTCGGGCAGACAAGATTCCCATTGGTAGTACGTGGTTATGAAAATGAGTGATACCAGTGGCTTCTTATTAGCCATCATGGTGATGATATGTGATGATAGTGCTTGCGTTGAAGATCAATGGTTACCCTGCAAATTGGGAATAAAAAGCGACCAAACATGGCTGGTGAGTGGTTTCAACTCATCAATTTCTAGAGGACCAAGCTTGGCGGCGTCAACCCATCGATAGCTTACTGGCTTGAATTATCGCAAACATCGCTACAGGACACCAAGTTTTTTCCCCATTGAAACTGGGGTTTCCTACATATTTTCCCTTGAAGCAATTCTGGGAATAGCACGTGAAACACCGGTCCTTAAGACATAAGATCTCCAGCAGCTTTCGTTTCACTGCTCCGCAATCCATCGGAAAAGGTTTCTCCATTTCGTGCCATTGCAGTCTTCTCGACAACGCTGTCCTGGGCAAAGGAGATAGATTACAGACATAAGTCTATATCAAACCCAAACGCCAAACCACCATTTTGGCCTTGTTCTTTGCATTTTAGTAATTTTGCTTGATAATTTCCAATGCAATTCACTTGGAACCTCTCATTTTTTTTGAGAATCTCTAGGTCTTTCTGCACAGGTCGATAGATACCAGCTCGCATCCCCAAAGGATGCAACCCATCCTCCGGATGGCCATCGCCTGAAAAACTCGCCTGGTGGCTGCCAATCGTGAACACAAGTTTTGTTTTTTTCTTCGGCTAATCTCTTGATCCTGTTCAATTTCAGGTTTCTTGCAAAAAACATAAACACCATGGCATATTGAAGGTTTACCGCGGTTTACCCCATCATTCACCCACTCTTCCCCCCGTCTTGCCCAGCTTCAAATCGCTCAGCGTCACCTGCTCCGCAGATCTTCGTAGAAAGTCATCCGCCATGCGGCGTGGCCATCGAAGCTCAGGGGTATCATCTGCAGGGAAACCACTTCTCCTTGTGGTTTTATGATGTTTGATGTAGTGCATGTGCAATATTCATATATTATTATAATCAGTGACAAGAACTCGAGAAAATCGAAAGGTTGATCTTTGTGATTTTGATGGTTGTTTATTTCATGAGATGGCTCCCTGTCCTCCCTAACGATAATGTTTGATGTCTTGTTCCAGCTAGATCTTGAGTCTTGGGACCCCTGAAACCAGCGGCGCTCAAGAAAGGACCTGCTTCTCGGCTTCAACCCACTCCGCAAAAACAGTCTCGTCAAGTGATGTCAAGTGGGGTTACCCTCTGGTAAACAGCCACATAACTATGGACAATCACCATGTTTAATGGAAAAATCAACTATTAATAAATGGTCATGTTTAATAGCGTTTTTTGTATGTTTACCAGAGGGTAGTAATTGACAAATGATGATAGATTGATAGATTGCTAGTTGATTTTAATAAGCTATGTTGCTTAATCATGATTGATCATCCCAAATCAGTGGAACAGCTCTTCGCGCCTTGACGATGTTTCCACTGGACACCACCAGCGAGCCCAGCTCTTTGTGCCGTGCCTGGCACAGGCTGGCGGCAACGAAACTGCTAAGTGACCAACACATCCTGTTATATTAGTAGTAACGACAGTAATTAATAATTAATAATTAATATATAGGAATGGTAATAATGACAGTAATAATCGCAAACAAAATAATAGCAACAATAATAGTATAGTAATAACTAATAACAATAATAATGATGAACATAAGACTTGGAGGCACCCCAAGTCACAATAAGATCCATAAGTTTCAATACTAAAATGGTCGTTCATGACTTGGATGATTTGGGGTACCCCCACTCTATGAATCCTCCATACCCTCCATGTACTTCGGATCGTTGGAACACCAACGACCCCTATTTTGGATGGGTCATCCTTCATTTGTTGGTGTCAACACATCCCAAAATACGGATTACAAATAGGGTCATCCACATTTGTAGATGCAAAAACCTACCCTAGAAAACTCAACTCATAGATGCAAAAAACCCATTGAAAAAACCTCGATCAGGGGATTCCATGATTTTCCGATGTTCCCATTTTCGATGGGGATTTCTCGGGAAAAGCCACGGCAAAAGCCACAAAAAAAACCTATCCACGTCCCGGTGCAGCCTGATATGTCGCCTGGAGCTCTTCCAAGGAATTCACCTGCGACAGGTAAGTCCACGATGCCTAGGGTTATCCCATTTAAAAACAGGTTACCCTCTGGTAAACATACAAAAAACTATGGAAAATCACCATTTTTAATGGGAAAATCCACTATTTCTATGGCCATTTTCAATAGCTATGTAACAAATTACCAAAGGGTATTAGGGGCCAGTTACTAACTTCTGTGGTGATCCTCCAGGTAGGATATTTAAATATTTGAAAATCTGAAAGTCGCAAGATGGGAAAGGTCTGACATTCTGTGAGGAATTTCACCTGCAGTAGATGACTTGCCGATTCCAGATCCCACGCATTCTGCATGGAGTACTGGAGCGTATCCGTTGGTACACCGAATTTATGGCTAGAATCTGGGATTGATTGACATGTAGTGAGAAGTGACAAATCATAAGTGATGTGGAAATTCCATTTCTGATTCTGAAATGTGCACTGCATCTATTTTAGGTCTGGGTCAAAGCGAACCAGCAAGGTTCTTCATGTGTGTCTTCAATCATCACTGTTTCGTTTGGTGTTAAGAACTATTTAAGCACCATGTTCAGTGCTAATCATCTACCCCAAACTTGGAAAAAAGAAAAAAACGCCAAGTTTAACTCCGGTTGTCAGGTTGAATCCTCATATTTTATCATCATAGTTGTCAGTGTTTTCTCCACTTCAACCGATAAAGGGCTAGCCCCGCTATGGAAAACTCCATTTGTGGCACGCCTTCTTCACTCCCACCGATGCTGCACCAGACCTGAGTTGATTTCGGAAATGGACCCGCCAACAGTGACCAATTGTGCGAATCCAGTGGTGCCTCAATTTTGGTTGATAACCAGATACAATCATGAACTGGAGTATGTATATATGTATGTATATATATATATTGTATATTGTGTATCCTAAGATTGTATATATGAATAAAATTGTGTATCACCAAAAACATCTTCCAAGGCTGGTGTAGCAATTGCTCTTGTATCTTGAGATGTACTCGAGTGACTCTAGTGCATGCATCCAATTGCATCTTCAAATGTTCAAACACCTACCCTCTTAAAATTTAACAAAGCTTTTGACAATGACATAATTCATGAAGTTGATTTAGATTGATGTAGCATTGAGTGATTCAACATGGTGATTTTCCACTTTGCAAACTGTTAGTGACCATCTAGGCTCTCCAACCGCTTACCAGTTGGACCCACCATCCAATTCTTCCATCCGCTGCTGGGAGTGAAATGATCCTCCAAGATCCTCCAGCTATAAAAAGGATATGACAAAATATTGTATATATATACACATATCACATATATAAAAAAATATATATATATATATGATATATATGATAACTATATATGATATAATATCATATATATGATATATATATATATGATATATATATATATGATATATATATAATATATATATCATGATAGCTATCATCATTCACCCCCCTTACCATCCATCCCCTTGGGTTCCCCGGACACCGGCTTCAGCACCGCCGGAAAGCCCACCCGTCGGGCCGCCGGTTCCACGTCCGCGTCGCTGCGGATCTCGTGCACCGGCGGCGTGGGCAGCCCGTTGTGGCGCATCGCCAGGCGCGTCAGGGACTTGTCGCGGGCCTATTAAGGGGCGGCCTTAACGGCCTTAAAAAGGGGAGATATCTATGGAATCTATGGTACCTATAGATATGGTTTATCTAGGAATCTTATAACTATGGTACAAAGTGGTGCCCCATAGTTAGCTAAGTTGGTGCAAATAACTCCAATTTTTCTATGGTTTATGGCAGATATAACTATAGTTAATGGGGTTTATAAACCCACTTATAACTGGGGGGCACCATCCTGTATGGAATCTATGGGAATATGCCAGATGTTATGGAGATATTTTTGGAATTCTATGGGACTATGCCAGAATATCATGGAGATAAGTAAGTAAATTGAGTGATTAAGATATAATGGGAATATAGGGGAGTGTTTATATAATTAGGATATAACTTCGATATGGGAGATACTTGGGATATAATAATTTGAATACAATGGGGATATTTAGATCGAATGGGGATATAATTGGGAACATAATTTGATACAAATGGGATGTAATAGTGCTTTAAATGGGGATATCGGGAAGTAGATCAACAACAATTGGGCAAACACATTATGAATTTTGGAATTTACCCCTCAAAAACAAGGACCTATGCAAATTACCAGAATGGGGACATATCGGTGATGTAATCGTATATCATGAGATATACTTGGGATATAATGCATAATTTATGGGGGTAATAGTGGTGATCATACTGTGAATTCAATGGAAACTCAACCAACTCGGGACATAATCCAGATTTGTTGGATTTTAGTTACCCTCTATATTTTCCTGTAACAAAAAGTCATTGAATAATATGACATATCGATACATATCGTGGTTTCCTAAGTCATGGGGATACCCCCCACAATCATCCAGTCGTCATGGATGACCAGCTGGAGATTCAGAACAACAAACATGGTGGTTTTGACGTTTTGACCCGCAAAAGATGGGTGATTTAAACCACAAAAACGATGGATTTCACATGATTGAACTTGATTGAACCATCAGCTGATAACCAAATTTCAATGGGTGAATTTTGTCGACATCTGAGCAACACCAATATAAACATGTGGATGAACCTGGAAATCAGTTTTCATGGTGTGACTCTAACTCATCACATCCCAGGATTCTTGGGAGTCACCCACGTTCCTCATCATGCTTTGTCAAAGATCCCAACTGAAAATGACCCATTGGTCACCTTCCCAGAGGGTACACACTCTCTGGTAAACACACAAAAAACTATGGAAAATCACCATTTCAATAGGGAAATCAACTATAAATGAACCATGGCTTCTACTATGTTGGTTTACCAGAGGCTGTATCTCTCCAGTCTTCTTGGTGAAAGCTACGAATTGTTGTTGGGTAAAATCCATGGATCATGTCCAAAACCATGTGGCTTAGATAATCCAGTGGACATCGCTTGGCCTCCTTGTTCTTGGGCTTTGGTGTCTGTTCTAAATTTGTTTGAACGTCAAATTCCAATATGTATACCCTCTGGTAAACTAACATAGCTATTGAAAATGGCCATAGAAATAGTGGATTTTCCCATTGAAAATGGTGGATCTTTCCATAGTTATGTGGCTGTTTACCAGAGGGTATTGCTTAAGAGTATCCAATTTCCACATGTTTCATCAATCAAATCCATTTGGTTGGATTGAGAACATTTATGCTTCACAAAAGCGCAGGTTCCAGAATCAAAGCACCTAGAATTCCTCTTAACATCATTTAACATCCTGTGAACATCCCGTTCTTTATCTATTTTCATGACACAAAATCTCTTAAAATCATTAAAAAAGACCCATAACATCCATGAAAATCCCACAAAATCCCATAAAATCCCACAAAATCCCATAAAATCCCATAAAATCATCTAAAATCCCCCAAGTTACCTTGGTTCTTCCCCCTGCGCACCGCCCGGCACCTGATCCGTGGCCGACGTCAGCGGTCCCGGCAGCCCCAAGAGCTCCGCCAGGCGCGCGGTCAGCGGCACCGAGAGCTCGGCGAAGGTGCACACGCCGTCGATCTGTGAAGGTTTCAGGGGAAACTTGTGGATGGTTATCATAAGTTAATGGTTATCATAATAATAATGGTTGATAATGGTTAATAATCTATTATAACCATGGATCTATTATGATAATAATGGTTAATAATGGTTAATAATGGTTGATATGGTTAATAATGGATATAATCATGGATAATCATGGAATCTTATAACTATGGTACAAAGTGGGGCCCCCTCAGTTATAAGATAAGTTTCCCCTGAATATAGTACCATAGTTTCGGTGCCACAGTTATAACTATGGTTTATCAATAACTATGGTTTATCAATAATGGTTAATAATGGTTAATAATGGTTGATATGGTTAATAATGGATATAATCATGGATAACTAATGGATAATAATGGATGGTACCATAATTTTAAGATCTTATAACTATGGTACAAAGTGGGGCCCCCGTTTACGATAGCGTTCAGTTGGTGCAAATAACTCCAATTTTTCTATGGTTTATGGTACCTATAACTATGTGGGCCACCCCAGTGATTATTGATTGGAAGGTTTAAGGGAAATTTTACAGGAAAACATAGATTTTCCCATTAAATACAAGATGGTTTATAAGATAGATGGGCCCCCCCCAGTGATGGAACGATGGTTTATAAACCCCATGAACTATAGTTATAGGTACCATAAACCATATAGTTATTGAAGTTATAAACCAATTTAGCTATCTAGTAATATCCCCAGTTATAAGATAAACCATAGTTATAGGTACCATAAATATAGTTATTGATAAACCATAGTTATAGGTACCATAGTTTATAAACCCCATGAATACTATAGTTATAGGTACCATAAACCATAGAAAAATTGGAGTGGTAATAAAAGATTATAGTGGCAACATTTGATAATATTACCCATAATATGGCCACTCTAATATAGATGTTGTCATAATCTTATGGTAATATATAGATATATGGTTTCATGGGGATTATAGATGGGGATCTGTGCACCTTCATAGTTTCATTGATGATATTATCTACATGGCAATCTTACGGATAATATTATATATATATTATAGTGGCAATATAAGATTATAGTCCATCTATATGCATCAATTATTCTAAACATCATATTCATAATGGATAATAATGGTTAATAATGGTTGATAATGATTGTTAATGATGGTTATATGATGCTTATATGGTGGTTATCTCTACAATAATAGCTAATAATGTTGATTAATGGTGGTTATATTATATTAATAGCTATTAATAAGCTATTATTATATTGGTTCCCCATTGATGCTTATTATCATGGGGAAACCAATGGGGATTTGAACATCAAAACATCAACCATAGGGATTTTTGTTACATTTGTGACCGAAAAATCAGGGGTAGCTACATATATAGGGTAGGTACAGGGGGGGGCCACCATATATATATATTATATGATCTATATATGTACATATGATTATATATTTATATGTACATATTATATGATCTATATATGTACATCGTTTTATGATTCACCATATGGATGTTTTTTAAACGATTCATAAATGGTCATTTTGTGCACACAGCGCACAGGATCAAGTCAACCATCCCCAGTCATGGTAGGTTTATGGCAGGGTTTCCCACATGAATCTTGAAGATGATCGAACATATATGGAATAATAAATCCCCAATCTAGATGTCCACATATCAACCATTTAGTTAAGAACATATTCATCATTACAAGAGTCACCGAATGACGGGAATCTCTGGTTCCCGACCAGCCAGCCATATCAGATTCCCATCTAGCCATATGATGCCATATGGAGGTCTCCTGAAATAAGGCTACCCCCAGTTCTCATCCATTTATAAAAATCAAGATCAATTTAGCCATGGATGGATAGTTATCTAGCCAATAGCTACCCCATGGATGATTTTTTCATAAACCATCCAGCATCTAGCGAGTTTTAGGGGGTACCACCATGGCTTTCTTAAGAACAGAGATTCCATAAACTAATAGCCTGGGTATATAGTATAGCCATAAACCAATAACCATTCCCATAAACCAGCCATGTCCAGGGGCCTTGCCAACCACTGGATCCTGCTCGCAAGCCTCTAGGGCTGCCAAGCACGACTTCACCACCTACCAACGCGCCGCGTAGGGGGATGAAATGAATGGGCAGCTGTACTCAAAAATTGGGTAATGTGAAAATATGTATGTATGTGTATATATATAGATTATAATGGTTCTGTTAAAAGATCATAATGTACTGTCATTATGTATATGTATATGTATATTATATAATTATATATATATAAAGAGCGGAACACATCTGAAAAACATGACCATGAACTGGTGGAGTGTCCCATGCACTTTTCCTCGGGAAACCGAAGAAGATTGAGAACAGATTCGAGCAATGGCTGCAAAACCCCGGTTGATGATGAGTTGCGGGATTATATAATATATATTTAAAATATATATAATTACATATATATATATAATTATACAATTATTATATACATAAACTAAGCGATATATGATCCACCATCAGGAATCCTTCTTCCAACCTCCGAGGAGGACTGCATCATGTCCACCTCAGGTGTTTCGTGGGATGGTTTGTTTCGCTGCCCATGAAGATTCGACCAGCCGAAAAATCTGGGAATTTGACCAACGAAATTTTCGTCAGAGATAGAAAATATGGGAAAATTCACCAGTCGTATCACCGGGATTCCCAGAGAAACATCCCAATTGAAACAGCGGATCTACTGGCGATCAATTTCTCTGGATCTTTGGAGATCCAAGTTTTTGAACCTACTGGCTGTTGGACCCCACAAAACCTCCGAAAAAAAAATCCAATTCGCCCAAGGTGCTGGAATGAACTTCACGGCCTTCTTCTCCTCAACTAACCTTGGATTTGCGACCAAGGCTCAAAAAATTCATGGGAAATAGTGGTGAATGATGGTGAAGAATGATTGATAGTGCTTCATAATGCTTCATAATGTTTCATAATGCTTCATTTCTTTGGTCTGCGAAAACCCGTGGGAAATCCCCAACAAATTGAATTTCTGAGGAGGTTACTGTTGCTGGATGGTGAATTTTCCAGCCATGTGACTGATTACCAGAGGTTATACATATGCACACGAAATTCCCCAAATGATTATCCAAGTGGAAAGTGAACAGTGATCTTCAGCACAAGTGGGTTTGTCTGAAACTCTTGTACCTCATGTTCCCCATATTTTCCTGATGATTTCATAAAATCAGTTCTAGAATCATGATTTCCCAACTTAAATGGCCACAACTCGGGTGGTTACCATCCTGCAAACTAATATTTTTCTAACATAGATGTGGAAAAAACAACATGCGTAAATGAGTTTCCAAGGGAGGCAATCAGTTTTCCACATCGAACTGTTAGTTTACCCTAGGGTAAATCCAGGTGAATCACAATGAGAATCACTATATTAATCATCTGGTTGGTGGTTTCAACCCCTCTGAAAAATATTAGTCAATGGGAAGTATTATCCCATATACTATGGAAAATAAAAAATGTTTGAAACCACCACCGAGTCCTTAATCACTATTAATCACTAATAATCACTAATCGATGAATCATCATAATCATCGTTATATTAGATCACCATTAATCACTATTAATCACTATTGATCAATGATTTTCCACTTGATCCTTATGTTTAATCCTATGTTTTCCCTACCAATCCTCCTTAAATCCAGGCCACTTCCTACTCCAACTGTCAGGGCTGTCAATGACCACGATGCGCACGCCCAGCTCGTAGGCTTTCTCGTAGATGAATCGCTTGCCTTGAAAGGCACCACGGGGACTGTTGGGTTTGTGGTAGATACCCTCTGGCTATCTAACATAGCTATGGAAAATGGCTCATTTCTAGGGGGTTATGATGATTTACCTATCCAAAAAGGTGATTTTGCATAGCTACGTTAAATAACCAAACGGTATATCGAACTGAATGGAGCTTATCCACTGACCTATAAATCAACTTATGATACCTTAATGGGGTTTTGATGTAGACCATGGTAGACATATTAAAGTAGTTAGTGAAGGTCAAACACTTACAGTACAAACTAATTTAGAATTGTCAAAAAGGATGGTTTCCATACCAAAATTATCCATTCCCCCCGTATCACTGAGGAGACTTTACGGACAAGAATGGGACTTCATTTTTTTTGGAGTTTGCCAACAAACATGGAGGGTGCTTGAGGAATAAACATTGGGGATGTCCAAAACCAGCATGGGTTTGAATGTGATGTTCACCCCCAAAAAATGCGCATGTCACTTGCGGAAGGAAGGATGTACCAGCTAATTAAAAGTTGCTTTTTTGTGCATAAAAAACACATCACCAGCACACATAGATATTCCTTGTCCCGGGGGTATACCCTGCAAAAATTGGATAATTTGTGAAAGCAACGCCCCGAAAAAAGTATCCCAAAGTGGATCATACTCAAGACCTTGTATGATCCCATGACCCCTTGCAACCCATCTCCTCTTATCCAGCTGGGTTAAATCCACAATTTTGGACATACAAATCACAGTTTCTTGTGCTTAAATTTAACTTTTGGTAGTTCAAGTTTAAACCCCAGTTTCTTACATGCTCCTACTTAAGTCCCCAACTTTTTGAACCCTGATTTCCATATTTCTGTTCATTAAACCATTTGTTCAAAACTGTTAACACCCATTATATTATACTCCCACTGTCCCATTAATTGTCGTTTGCTTGAACCATGTTCAACCCCTATTTTTCCACGGTTTACTCCCACCCATCGATGCCCATCAAATCCAATTCCAAGTTTTCTTTCTTAAATTCCACTGTTCATAAATTGTTCATCTCAAAATCCAGTTGTTCTTACTTGAATCCCAAATTATAGTTTTATAATCCCTCTAGTAATTATCGATTAGACAACAGGAAATTGTTGAGCGTACAATAGACTCACCTTACCTCCACGAGTGGCTCAATGAAGCGGCTGTGGCAAGTGCATGTGTCTATAGTTTTAATTTTGCTACCATCAGGCCTGATTACCAAGGCAGATGATTCATCTCAACATCCCTGCGCGTTTTTGGTCTTTTTTAATTGTCTTCTGTGCCAGTTTAATTCGAGAGCATATGCAACTTGCGGCGGTAGATTTTAAGTGAGATTACTATCACATATGAATCTAGCCTTAATTACAACGTTTATCTCATTTCTCTCAGTGTTGTGGTAGCCAAATCACCATATTCCAATGGTGGATTCAGTGGGAAAATCAGCCAAATCACCGACTCAACAAACCCAGCTTTGGCCATAGGTTAACAGAAATATTTATCCCATAACTTGCCCATTTGCCCATAACTACAATAACTATAACTAGCAATCCCATAACTAGCCGTTTTGGATTGGATTTATCCCAGAACTAGCCATCATAACATAGAAATCATATGAGATCATTGTAATCAAACCATCATCTCGGCATCATCTCAGTATCCCCATCCCAGCTATCTCCCCGCCTTCATATCCCGTGGTGATGAATGCCAGCGTCGCACCTCTCAGGATGCCACGCCTCAATCGCTGCCCCTGCAGCGAGCGCTGCACCAACAGGCGACGTGGGGCCTTGGCTAAGCGCTCGCCGACGGCCTTGGGCATCGTCGCCAAGGCCTGGCAGGTTTCGTGGTGAGGTCGTGATTTACCCAGTGAATGGATGGGAATGGGGGAATGGGATTATTATTAATAGTGATTTATGGATCATGATATAGTGATTAAATATGGTTACCCAACCTGGTTATGACATTCACAGTTCGCCATGGTATGCATCGATGGCCCTAATCGATTCATAGATGATTTTCCCAGCGACATCAACCTCCATTTATATCATTGATTTTGGGGCTTTTCCATGGCGAACTGTTAGTCATAACCAGATGGTGGTGAGTTCATGGGATGAACCGAACCAAAGTCATCACTGCGGGTTTTCATCGATGTACAGGAAAGTCAAGGGACGTATTGCCAAAGGGAAAAGACCTATAGATCGGAATGAGCCCAAGACTAGGACGCAACAACTTCATACAATCTATCAACGCTGAAAACACTGAATACAATACCAACAAAGGTCATGCAGGCAAATGTCGTCAATTCATCATAAAAAATGGATCAAACCAACAAAATAGAAGGATACGAACGGGTATTCTAGGGAAATCACTCACTTTGCCGGCAGATCCCAAACCAGCCAACAGTGAATGTTTGGTCAATGTGTCCTCGGTAGCACGCATAGAGTGATGTATTATATAATGAATATATAAAAATATTACATTATTATGTATATAGTATATACACATCTGATCACATATATAGATACGTCTGTGTTGGCAGCAGTGACTGTGGCATTGTGTGAAAGAAAACCGTGGCCGCAAAATTTCACTGCACAATACAGGACTGCAATTGCTGCAATATATTTCGCTATTCGGATTATTCATTGACACAACTATGACATTTAACCTCCATATAGGGATATAACCTCCGCAACGATGGTTCTATAACCATCTATAACCTACAACTATGGCAACATAACCCACTTATACCCCACAAGAATTAGTGGAACTGCACCCTCACGCTGTTCCCAGCGCCTTGTCCACCAATTTCTCGGTCTGTTTCTGACACTCCACCTCTGTTAAGCCTTGAGGAAGGCTGCCGGGGGAGGAGAGCAACTGTTCCCACATGAAGTTGGACGGTGAATCTGTCCGCGAGATGCCAATCTCCTGAGGATCCATGGGAGATATGGGTGACGCTACCAGTTTAGTACAATGTGGTGCCCCCTAGTTATAAATTGGTGTATAAACCCCATTAACTATAGTTATAAGTACCATAAACCACAGTTATTGGAGTTATAAACCAACTTAACTATCTAGGGGGCACCACATTGTAGCTATCACTTCTTGGGGCCTGATGTATCAGGGACTGGCTTTGCAATAGCTGAAGCTCGAATAAGTTGAAATATTTGGGAAAGGATGGCAAAGGACCAATGGGCAGCCAAACTCCCATTCAAAGCATGCAAATCATTCAAAAGGAACATATCTGCATCTGCTACTGTATCATCTGCTTAGCAACATCTAGATGCGTGCTCGGCCTATTCACTACTCCAAGTACCGTCAAATTCAAGGTTTGTAGCCTTGTCACAAGCTGCCCCTCTAGATTTTTCATGATTTTTCCACCCCCGTCCTGCAACCTTCCAGGCTGTGCCCCTGCAATCGCATCGCGACTGATGCGCCTGGGCTTGCCATCCAAATGGGTCACCGTGCCCGCTGGCGGAGTTTCCCTGAGTTCGAGGTCCCCCTCCACCATCTCCCAGGTGCCCCAGGGTGCTGGCATGGAGGGCACGGGGGAGGCCCAGCTGCCAACGCACGGCCGGTCATGGGAGGGGATCAAGTCCACCTCCGGCGAAGGCCCCCAGGGCGAGCAATCCGGCACCGCGCCACCGGTGCGCGGGGTGGGGCCGCTCAGCAGCTGCTTCAGGGGCAGGCAGCAGCCGGAGAAACAGGTTTGGGCCGCCATGGTGGCTGCAACAGCAAAACAAAAAACAGAGAAGCGCCCGTGGTCCGGTGATAATAGAAATGTGCTGGGGTTCCATGGGGGGTTATGGTTGCTAGACATGTTGGGCCTGAGCCTTTGCGGAATCCTTGGTTGTGAGGTTTGTAATCAGGTTGACATCACAACTGCCTTCTGCCTGAATCTTCTTATGTCTGGGACGCTAAAAATGCTGCGACGAAACCCATCGAGCTGAGTTTGTTTCGACAGAAATGATTAATTGGGGCGAATTGTCGTTTTGATAATTGGGTATGCTTGGTATGTCATAAAAAGATGGCACATCAGATCAGAATTACTGCCAAATGGATGTTTCCTGAATAGCCATTGACCAATCATCTGAACCTTTCAAAGAGCAGAAGCGTCCCGTGAGCCTTTTTGCACAACAGCAAACAGCCAGAGGCTCTTCCCCGCAGGGAAGGACTGATGGTCTTGGGTGGGTACTGTACATGGGCATGGAAACCCACCATCCCCATCCTCAATTCCATCCGTGCCAATGGAGGATCACTTCACCTGGTGGCAATTGGTTGGCTGGTTTCCTGGTGGCAATAACAGCTACCCCCATGAAAAATTTCAAGCTTTTGCTGGTTACATATCCATTGCATGAACCCCAGGGTTGCTAGCAACCAACCCCTGTTTTGATTGGTTTCATATGCAGCTTTTGATTGGTTCGACACCTTAATCATCATGGTCAATCTCAAGTACCCTGAAGACAACATTTTTTGTAGCTAACAAATGAAACCAATCTTGGACTATACCCCATACGCAGAAGCCGTTTCTTGGTGATATCCCGTGAGGTCCTATATTTTTTCTGTTGGGTGTAGGTATATCCATCAGTCCCAAGATAGCTCCAAGATAGTTCCCTCCGAATCACTGGAATCTCTATCCCATGTTCTCCATCGTTAATCCTCCGGTTGACCCGGTGCCACTTTATGAACCCATTTTCATCCATTTTTCATGTGAGCCATTGAAAATACCCCTATCCCATCTCATTATACTAGTTGGTTGATAGGTGTCCCCATTATGGGTTATCATAATCCCCAGTAAACCAGGTAGTACAATCCCCTATAGCAATCAATTAAC
>Ga0126342_10001578_pt1 | contig 32614 bp, 29 predicted proteins | sample Cyp1metagenome_FD_92528 | JGI IMG/M metagenome (GOLD analysis project Ga0126342, IMG submission 92528) | Coral microbial communities from Lord Howe Island, Old Settlement Bay, Australia - Cyphastrea 1 metagenome | ecosystem: Host-associated > Invertebrates > Cnidaria > Coral ...
CAGGGAGGAAAAAAAGAAGCGAAAGTGAAAGGTTCCAATTTGGAAAGGGCTATTTTGACGCTTGCGTTCACAATGGGGGAAGACCAAAAGGCATGACTTAGGCATGACTTCTTGATGTTGCGTCTACAAGCGGGGAAAGCGAAAGGAGTGACTTAGGCATGACTTTGTCAAATCCCTGTACACGAGTTTCCGAATGGGAAAGTATAAACCATGGCTGGTTGGTGGTTTGGAACCATGGAATTTTATGACTTTCCATTTAGTTGAGAATTTCCATCCATCCCAACTGACGAACTCACTCCATCATTTTTCAGAGGGGTAGGTAGGTGTACCACCAACCAGATGGGTTTTCCACCTCTAGGTTTAGCCGAGAAGGACATTCCACCCATCCATATCCGTCTACCAATGGTTGATGATCCACATCAAAATGTTGGTGATGCTAGTTGTAGATGGTTGGATACATTTGTTACATCAATCATTATATTATATATATGGAGGTTTCCTAAAGTGGGGGTCCCCCAAGTCACCATAGGTTTCAATACTAAATGGGCCAATGACTTGAATGATTTGGGGTACCCCTGTTTCAGAAAACCTACATAATATATATATATGGAGGTTTCCTATCATAATCCATCTCCAGGACTTTGGACCAACAGCAACACCCTGGGTACCACCGCTCCGGCCTCTCCGGCCGCTGTAACGATCCGCATCGTGGGTACCGCGTTGATGGGACGGGTGAATGTGGCCGTGAACCACCGGGCGGCACCGGCGCAAGTGCTCAGCACGCAGGAGGTGACCTGTTGGATCCGAAAAAACGGGATTTCACCGGGAAAAATGGTAGATTTCTGGGTGATTTCATGGTGATTTCAGGGTGATTATTACTATTCATGGCTTATAAATATATTAGTTTATGGGATAACCAATACTATTAGTATTACCCTCTGGTAAACTGTTACATAACTATGGAAAGATCCACCATTTTTAATGGAAAATCCACTATTTCTATGGCCATTTTCTCAATAGCTATGTTAAATTACCAGAGGGTATCTATGGGCATACTTGGGCATATAGGAAAATGATGGAACATGGGGATTTAACTAAAAAAACAGGGGTTTTAATTGGATTTCTAGCTGATTTAGGATAGCTAAGTTGACTTATGACTGGGTTAACGTTTGGGTTTATGGGGAATACATGTATAGTTAATGTTTTTTTTGGGCCAACTTATAACTTGGGGACCCCAATGATAGGTTTAAGGATGTTGATATTATATGACCCATAATTTGATTGATGGGATGATATTAATGGTGGAATGCGATGACATAGCATGATATAACCATCAGATAATGGGCATATCATGGGGTGTATCATATACGTTTATAGTGGGATCATCATGTAATCATAACGGGAATGACATGGGGATGACAAGGTGAGGTTCCCCCCGTAGTGGTACAGTTGAGGTTACTTCTATTGCTATGACTCATCCCTTTCCCCCAATATTAAACACCCCCTTAGAAATCATGGTTTAGCAGGGAATTTCCACATAATTGGGACCATGCTTTTTTGGGGTGTTGAATATTAGGGTGATGGGATTATTAGATTAAAGCCAAATCTTGTTGGGATATGACCCCCCTATAACTATGGTGAAATCTATCCACAAACAGTTCTCTGAATCAAAAAACTTCCAGAGAAGGTGTTCCCGGCAGTGATGTTTGTTGGTTTATGTTACCCCATGAAGACCACCTACTTCTTGGAGTTATGTTTACCAACTTAGCGATTCCGAAAAGGGGCATCACTTGTATGTCGATGGGGCCGTTGAAAGTCACAACGGAAATGATGGTACCGTATTTGGATTGGGGTATTTGAAAGGGTACCCTCCAATAAACTAACATAGATGTGGAAAATCCACGATTTGTAGATGATTTTCATAGCGTTTCGCCAGTGTTTTTCCACATCTATGTACTCGTAACCGTTTACCCTAGGGTAACTATCTCAAAATAGTGTTTTCACGTGAATTATTTTTTGTCTACTCAGATGGGATAGTAGCATCAAGGTAGCACCTGAAAGGTGTTGAATCCTGATTTCGTTGTGTCCAAGGATTTGTGTTTTTTTGTTTCCAGACATGTCATATGTATTACCCTCTGGTTATTTAACATAGCCATGGAAAATAATCCATTTATAGATGATTTTCCCATTAAAACCCCCCATTTATAAGGGATTTGCCATGGCTATGTTAAATAGCCAAATGGTATTGATCATAATTCTTCAGATGTGTTCAAGAAATCGTTGATTTCTCAACATTTCATGACACCACGGGGATCCCCTTGTTGTTCCCTCCGACGGGGTGTTCACGCGCACACACACACACACTGCTGAATGTGCATTTTGTACTGTTTTTTACAGCGTTTTCTGCTTCTCTACAATGCTGCCCTGGGGGGAGAGGGGGGGGCAGGAACAACTGATGTAACTGATGGTACAGGTGGGGGGGATGTTAGCGTACCATGTAACTTGCTCACGTTGTTGATGCTACGCCACGCTGGGGTGGGGGGATGTTAGCTGACTTCTTGTCCAACTAGCCAAACTTCTGACTCAGCAAAGATGACAAACCAAGTCGGCCGCGCGTGAACAGGCCGTCCGACCGTTGTTCCCCTTGTTGTTCCTGTCTTTCAAAACATGGGCCCCCTTCAGAGGTGGAACGAATCTTGCGGGAAGTGCCGCCCCCGGCATCTACCACGGTACAAGACTTCATGGCGCAAGCTCTGCAGGACGTCATGAGACATGACGGACAGGTTGATCGATGTTTTTAACCATGGGAAGCTACCTCCATTGAAAAAGGGGAATTTCTCAAGAAACAAAGTCTCCATGTTTGGATGATTTTCACATATTTTCATAGGAAAACACCTCCATTTGATGTTTGAACAAGGGAAACCTCCACTTTTGGGGATTGTAAGCATGATTATACAATGGTTGTGCAAACCCAACTGCTAAATTACCGCATTTATCATCATCCGATGGCTTAAAAGCATCCAATGGTTTTTTCCCATATTTTCCCAGTCAAACTTGGAAGTTGCACACAACACAACTCATTTTGCGCCACAACCTCCAAATACCTGAATGATCATCCCACTGAGTGGTTAACATCCTCACTTCATTAAAATCTCCGTGAGTTATCCCATTTGTGGCTGAACTAATCGTACACACACCGTGCACGAAGGGCATTCGTGGGGTGATCTTCGCATTCGTTTTTCATGATGTTCGAAGCATTTTTTTTAATCATTAGAGCCATAGTTTAGTCATCATTCATCCTAACATGAAATTGTTTGGCCATATCATAAACTACATCCATTTCGCCAATTGCTTGGCCATATCATGGCCAGATCATGTATCCTAACCATATTGTTTTCATATATGTTTCATAGCCATAGTCTAGTCATAGTTCTAGTTTAGCCACAGTTCATAGCCATAGGCCATAGGCCACAGTTCATATGTTGATTCCAAGTAAGATTCAGATATATTAATTCATAGCCATAATATGTTTAGCCACAGTTCATAGCCATAGTCAATGGGAATTTCAGGATCCTAAAATGGAGGTACTGTACCATATAAGGCCATATTTTGTGGGGATCTTCCTTTACATAGGCCTTACATAGTAACTTATAATTTGTTCTAGTCATCATTCATCATATTTTTCAGGCCATCCCCATCTTCCAGGCCCAAGTGCAGGCGCAGCAGGCGGCCCAAGCGCAGCAGGCCGCTGTGGCCCAGGCCTTCGCCGCCGCGGCGACCGCAGCGACGCCGCCACCGGTGGCGCCGACGGATCCGCGCGCGGCGCTGCTGCAGGGGCTGGTGACGGCACAGGCGCAGGGAGATCGAGCTGCGGCACTGCAGCAGGCGAGGGGTTGATGGCTTTTTTTGTGGGTATCACTTGGCTTTTTTTGGGGGATTACCCTCTGGTAATGACTAACATAGCTATGGAAAGATCCACCATTTTTAATGGGTAAATCAACTATAAATGGGCAATTTTCAATAGCTATGTTAGTTTACCGGAGGGTACCTTTTTTTTTTTTGGTGAGAAATATGGAGAGATGTTTGTTTTGTTGGCTAGTTTCGAAGTTTGGGGAGCTTGGTTGGAGTTTTGTAACCACTCTGATCCTTTTTTTGGGTTCATGTTGAGTGTTCTCTGATGGTAGAACATCAGAGAACATTTCCAAACATGTTTTGCCCAGTCACAATGATGAACCATATCATACCATATCTCAACCCTATCATTGTTATTGTTATTGTTTCATCATCTTTGTCACTCTGTTATTATCAGAAAATTCTTTGGGTCCCCGATGAAAAGCCCAACGTTTCGAATGAATAAGCACAACTATATATATATATATGTATCATCAGTATGTTCAACCATATTTAAAAACCATACCCGAGACCACATTGAGCCATATCTAAAACCATATCTAAAACCATATCTAAAACCATATCTAAAACCATATCTAAAACCAGATCTAAAACCATATAAGTAACTTATCTATACACGTTAACCACAGATAAACCGTGATAAACCATTGATTTCCCACCGTTTTTGACGCCATTGGTCCCGTTCCCAGGTCGCTCAGGCGCGCCAGGCGGCGATGACTCAGGTTATGGCGCAGACGGCGGCAGCGGCAGCGCGGACGGGAGATCCTCAGGCGGTGTTGCTGCAGCAGGTGGATCTCCGATGAATTCGCCGTGAGGATGAAATAAGGGTATGGTTATGGTTATAAAGATAGCTAAGTTGGTTTATAACTCCAATGTCACTATGGTTTATGGTACTTATAACTATAGTTATGGTTATGGTTTATGATGTTTATGATCCCCATATGGATATGGTTTATGATGTATAAGCGTGATCATGTTTATGGTTTATGGTTTATGATTTATCTATGATATGGTTTATCGAAGGAAGTTTTGAAGTCAAACTTCCGACAATATGGTTATGGTTATGGTTTATGATGTTTATGATCCCCATATGGATATGGTTTATGATGTATAAGCATGATCATGTTTATGGTTTATGGTCTATGATTTATCTATGATATGGTTTATCGAAGGAAGTTTTGAAGTCAAACTTCCAACAATATGGTTATGGTTATGGTTTATGATGTTTATGATCCCCATATGGATATGGTTTATGATGTATAAGCATGATCATGTTTATGGTTTATGGTTTATGATTTATCTATGATATGGTTTATCGAAGGAAGTTTAGAAGTCAAACTTCCGACAATATAGTTATGGTTATGGTTTATGATGTTTATGATCCCCATATGGGTAATGTCAACCCTGGATTAATAAACCCCGTTTACGGCCGGTTAATTGGGGGGTACCATTTAAGTATTGGATGAAATGACTATTGGAGGAGTACCCCCTAATTAATAAACCATGGTTTATTAATCCGGGGTTGACATTATGGTTTATGATGTATAACCATGATCATGTTTATGGTTTATGGTTTTTGATTTATCTGAATCTATGATATGGTTTATATTCCTGGTTTTCATGTTAATACTATGAATACATATATGGAATATAAACCGTGGTTATGGTTTATGGTTGGATGGTTTATCTAAGATATGGTTTATAATCATTCCTGTTTTTTTTACATATATATATATTAATGATAACTTGGTGAGATTTTTGATGTATGATCCATACGGATTATAAGCCACTGGGATGAACCACCGGCTGTACCCTCAAAAACCTTTTCGACACATTGTGATTTCATCAGACTTTTTGGTGGGTTAAATCGGGATTTAGTAGGATGATGATAAGTCATAGGATATCATGGGGATAACAACAAAGAAAAAAACAACAAAAAATCGTGGTGATTTCGCCAATTTCACCAAGAAAACGCATGGTGATTTCACCATCAACTCATGGAACATCATTAAACATGCAGATTACCCTCTGGTAAACTAACAGTTTGCTGTTGAACATGGCCATAGAAATAGTGAGTTTTCCCATGAAAAATTGTGATTTTCCAGTTCGCTATGTAACAGTTTACCAGAGGGTAACTATTAAGAAATGATGGATATCAATATATTAATAACAGTGGAAAACATATAAATCTGGATAGATTTGATCATGACCGAAGCCGTCGTTTTCCGTCACTGGAATGATGATTTGGATATTTTGTGTATCATCCCCTGGCCGCTGGCCGCTGGAGAATACCCTCTGGTAATGACTAACATAGCTATGGAAATATCCACCATTTTTCATGGGAAAATCCACTATTTCTATGGCCATTTTCAATAGTTATGTTAGTTTTCCAGAGGGTAACTATTTTTGGGCACGTGAGTTGTTATGATTCAACCAGACAATGAACTGTATCCATGGAATGTTCGCCAACAAAAAGGGGCGATTTAAACAAACAACATGAGGATGTTAACCATCAAAAACGGGAACAATGGTGGTACGATTGGGGATGTTAACCGTTAACCATCAGAAGTGGACAACATGGTGGTAGAATGGGGGATTTGTCCCCCCAAAAAAGGGTGATTTCACCAACAAAAAGAACAACATACTCAAATAGGGTTTCACCCTTGCCTCTGGGGCTGTGGGGATTGACCGATTGAATATCATAAGGAGTTAACCAACATCAGAATTACCCGGCCTGGTAAATTAACATAACGAACTGGAAAGATCCACCATGCTATCAATGGGTAAACTCACTATTTCGACTGGGCCATTTTCAAGTTCGTAAAGTATTGTTTACCAGAGGGTAGGGACTTACGAACCAATCCAAGTATCTAGAACAATGATATTGACCTCAGGTCGCGACGTCGGAATGATGGGTTCGGAACCATAGGGCATCCCTTAAAACCGCCGGACCTGGAAGCAGCCTGGTATGATGAAATTTTGCTTCCAGTCATTGGATTGGTTTCATGGTTTCAGGACAATTTTACAGGAACCGTTTCTATTTGGGGAATTTTCCATGATTTCCAGTTTCGATTTTTCCCCAACCTACAAAAAATGGTGACTGACATAAGGCACATCAATTGGCATTTAGCCATTTTCCCCAAAAAATCATCCAGTCAAACAGAAGCGCTCCGTATTGACTGGCCAGGTGTTGACTGGCCAGACAGCGCCAGCGCCAGCGCCAGCGCCAGCAGCACCAGCGCCAGCGCCTGCGGCGATGCCGACAGCGTCCGCGCCACCGGCTCCACCAACAGTAGCTGCGGGAGGGAGATTGCAAGCCATGGATTGAGCGATCTCTGATGGTAAAACTAGAGATTTGTAGTCAGACTCGTCCCATCATTCCGAATCATTCCCATCATTCAGAGATCGTGAGCTGTAAACAAGCTGCTACGTGCTGAGTGATATGCGCTGATTGATCGACCTTTTGCTGAAGTTGGCACCATGGGCCAGTGACCCCCGCGCCCGTGGGGCCTGTACCAGTGAGGCCATGCTTGGCCAGAAGCATCATTTGTCGTATGTAGCGCTAAGCAGGCCAGGCTGATTTGTATGCTTTGTACTTATTTCCTGGATCCATGGTTCGGAAAATCTAGAAATCTTAATTTTCATCCCCAAGACACTTGATAACATTGTCGTTTTTGTTGATAACTATAACATTTGATAACTAGAATCTAGAATATTGAACGAAAAACACATCCTAAGTTTTGAGTGTTTTCACATGGAGCCAGTTTCTGTGGGCGGTGTATAGTAGCGAGGCTTGTGCATGACCGAACAGATGCTGCCTTGCAAACTGCCTCGACATCGACAAAAACAAACTGCCTCCCGCCCTGCCGGAGCTGGCCGCCCTGTTGGTTCCGAAGCAACTTGGGTTTATGGGTGGATGTTTTCAATTCATGAAATGGGAGACAACACCTCGGAATTTGACCCATATTTTGGGGAAGAACCATCCATTAACCAACTATTTGATGGCTAAAGCCTGGTTGATGGCCGGTTGATCGGTTGATCATTACCCTTTGGTAAACATACAAAAAACTATGGAACGATCCACCATTTCAAATGGGTAAATCCACTATTTCGACTGGGCCATGGCTTCAATAGCTTTTTGTATGTTTACCAGAGGGTTTGTCATCATATATCCCATTAAATCCCATTAAATGCCATTGAATCACCATTGAATCCCATTAAAACAGGGTTTTGACTCACCAAATGGGGATTTCTTGTCGACCCAAGAGGACATATCATGGGATAATCGTGGGATGAAGAAGCAACAAGAAGCAACATAGAATGGATGAAGGTATCATAGACACTTGGAAGCGAAATGAATAAAAACGCATTTAGAAGGAACATGTAGAACCCTGAAATGGGAATATTATAGGATCTATTATATATATATACTGGGATACAGATAACGTATATTATAGGATATATATTATATATATATGTAATGGGATACAGATAACGTATATTATAGCATATATATATAATGGGATACAGATAACATAACTAGAACCAACAATATGATATTATATGATATTTAGTTTTAGACAAAGCCATAATATAGGACCATTTGCTGAGTCAGTATTTGTGTTTACTTTCCTAATGGGAAATCCAGCAGAAAATAACCCAAACCAGGACCAGGGGATCTTCACATCATGTGGCTGTGGGAGTCCCCATTCTGTGCAGTTTTTTTTCCCTCCCAAGAAGATACCCGGCCTGGTAAACTGTTGCATAACTATGGAAAGTTCCAGCATTTTTAATGGGTACATCACCTAAGGCCATTTTCAATAGCTATGTTTGTTTACCAGATAATAGTCAATCTGATGCAAGAAGATGTCAATATCAAAGCAAGACTCGTGGTTTGAACATGTTTGATGAAAAAAAACCCAACAAATGCAATCATGATCCCGCAGCTCGTGACATAAGTATCACTTGATACTTCTTTGGTATTACCATCTGGTTATTTAACATAGCCATGGAAAATCACATTTTTTAATAGGTAAACCCAGGTAAACCATCTATAACTGGGCCATTTTCCATGGCTATGTTAAATAACCATAGGGTATTGATCATTTAAGTTTCGGTGATCAAACATGTGTTTTAAAACCACTTTACATCATCCACATTAGTTCGAGGATTGTCCAAAAGCGGGAGTCATAATTTTTTCACCTCAAGAAAAAACAGAAAACCGTTGTTGCATGGTTTTCACCTCAAAAAATGGGATGGTATATACCATCTGGTAATTTAACATAGCCATGGAAAATGGCCCATCTATAGATGGTTTACCTATTAAAAATTGTGATTTTCCATGGCTATGTTAAATGACCAGAGGGTAATCCCCGTTTTTTTTTTGGATGGTTTTTCTTCCAGACTTTGCCCGTTGTTGGACCCGCCTCCGGCCAGAGCGACGTTCCCTTGGACTTTGTCCCGGGCGAGGCGAGAGAAAAGAGGGATGTTTGGTGAGGTCGAGGTTGGGCCCAGAAAGGAAATCCCATTGGAAAATGAGAAATTTATGGCTGGTTTCATAGATCTGGGTAAATTATAACGACCTCACTGGAAATCATGGTTAGTAAGGGAAATCATCCCCTTTTATGGCCCAACAATTCAGGTTAGTGAAATATTATAATTTGCCCAAATAGATAAATCATAGGAAAGTTGCTGTTTAAGCAACAAAAATGAGGATTTGATATGATTTCATAGGATCTATGGCTGATTTATGATCCAGCTAAGTTGACGCAGAGTTCACGACTTGGTGAACGAACTGGGCCCGATGGGCCCGATGGGTTTCTAGTTTCCAAGTGGAGAAATGAATGACATGATCACCCAGCGGGTATTCTATGCTTGATTCAAGGGGATATGATTGGATCTATCACATTATATCACCAAGAATCATGGGGATTACCCGGCCTGGTAAACTTTCACATAACGAACTGGAAAGATCCACCATTTCTCATGGGAAAATCAACTATTTCGACTGGGCCATTTTCAATAGCAAACTGTTTGTTTACCAGAGGGGTTCCCCCCGAAAAACCTCAAGTTCCCAGTTCCAAGCAGTTTCGGTTGATCAGAGTGGTGAAACCACCATGTTTCACCCACTTCCAACCATTTACCCTCTGGTCAACATACAAAAAACTATGGAAAATCACCATTTTAATGGGAAAATCAACTATAAATGGCCATTTTCAATAGCAAACTGTAACAAATTACCAGGCCGGGTAAGTATCAACAAAACCATTGAAATGAGTATCTCGCAGAGATGTCATACTATGTACTAGTATACTCATGGCTACCATCCGGTGTAGCTGGCAAGAAATGGCTAGGTGTGGCTGGTACTGCACGAGCAACCGGATCATAATTTGGGACAACCCTAGGAATCGAGGACGAAGATCACCAGGGTGTCATCAAAGATGGCTTTTTTAAGGGCAAATCCACCATGGCTCGTTCGAGAATTTCCCATGTTTCATGAAACCGAAGGGTTAACCGCTGGTCAACAAACAGTTAGCGACATCGCCCAGCCATGGCCCAGTCGAAAGTTCGTGGATTTACCCATTTTCATAGCATGGTGGATCTTTCCATCGTTTTTTGTATGTTAATCACCATTTTTCATGGGAAAATCCACTATAAATCACCATTTTCCATCGTTTGGCCTGTATGTTTACCAGGCCGGATAACCACGATTGGATGATCCTCCACTGGGCAAACCATCTCCACAGTCGGGCTAAAAATCTCCACTGTCGGGTCGGGCCCTGTAGAAAGGCTGTGCTCATCGGTTGGTCGTTTTGATGAATTTTCCGATGTCCGATGACATAAACTTATGACAAAATGGTGCAAGAATGGTACAACTTTGCCATATTTATGACTTATTCCAAGTTTAAAATTTATGATTTTTGAGTGTGACGGAAGTAAATATGGACATTTACTTCCGTCAAATATCCCCCCAGCATTAAGAAAGTGGATGGTGTTCAGGTATTTTCATTGGATCTGGCCCAGGGTGAGGAGGCAGCTGCACCTTATGAACTCACTGAGGACTCCTGGACTCCTGCAGACTGTCCTGGGATGATCATTGTGCTATCCTTGTTGGTTGGTAATGCCAACTCCGGATGAGACGTCTCACCATGGTTTATGAATTGTGGGGGTACCCTCCAAATAGTCACGATATGATACTTAAATGATATCCCCCTCAATTAAACAACCTAGGGGTTTACTAATCCAGGGTTGACATTAGTGGGCGAAACACCACTTGATTTTCTAGTTCTTTTCCTCCAACGCGATATCTGCTACGCGAGTTAGTTCCGCCTGTTAGGACATGCACGAAAATCATCTGCAGTATATATTACGTCTCAAGAAACCAGTTTCAAATCACGCATCTGGGATACCTCTCAACCAATCTGGATTTCATGGGATGCAGGGCAATAACAGCATACATAGTCCTGTCATGACTCAATTTTTTTATCTACCATTTTTGGACCAGGAATTGAAGAAGGTGATTTGCATGTCCCGGATTTTCTGAAACCCATATCATTATGTTGATGATACATCCCATCATTCTCCCATGAATCATTCCATTACCCTCTGGTAAACTAACATAGCTATTGAAAATGGCCATAGAAATATCCATTTATAGTGGATTTTCCCATTAAAAATTGTGGATCTTTCCAGTTCGCTATGTTAGTTTACCAGAGCGTACCACTCAATGGTTGGGCCAGAATTTTTGTGCCCTGCTGGTTGGTTCCATCAGACCTGCGCCGTTTGAGGAACGCGAGGGCTCAGAGGAAGGTGAAGAGTTTGCAAGCCAGCGCAAGGCTAGGGTGTTACCCTCTGGTAAACATACAAAAACCTATGGAAAGATCCACCATTTTTCATGGGAAAATCCACTATTTCTATGGCCATGGCTTCAATAACTATGTAACAAATTACCAGAGGGTATTTTGATGGTGTATGGGGGTTGACCACTTGGGTTCGTCTGAAAAGATGGAAAACAACCAGCAGAAATTGCGATTTGAAGCTTATGTTTCATGTTTAACCATGTGTTTTTCCCGCATTTTTTCGGGTATAGTTGTGACGATTTTTTGGACAAAGCCAGTAGTTGAAGTTGTGACTAGATCGGATCGTACATTTTGACACTTCCCATTTGACGCTTCAATTTTAGGGCCCATAGTTAATGGATGGTGATAATGTTGGTTAGTAGATTGGATGATACATTGGACGCTGGTTGTGTTCCAATTAAAGGATACCACATTTTAGGACACCACGAGTTTGGTTTTTTCTCGTTCGCATCTCGGCCGAGGTGAATGCGCAAGAAGATCGCTGGAATGAGCGGCTGAAGTTGCAGGAAGAACAGCGTTTGGAAGAACAGAAGCAGCAACAAGAGCAGAGGACCCCAGTTTTTCGTGAACTTTTCACCAGGTTTTCACCACTAATTGGGACACCTTTTTGGCACGATGGGTTCACCCCAGCAACGGATTCTTCGTAGATCAACCAGTTACCATCTGCAGTGGGCTGAAGCACCAAGCGCTGTGCAACATGGGATCACTGTTGAGGTGCACCTTGACCAGAAAATGGGGTGTGTTGAAACGTGGGGGATTTTTTGGCAAAGAAAGATTGAGTTCTGGTTGGTGACTGGAAGATTTTTTTTATGACTTTCCAGAAACACTTGGGAATGGAATGGAATAATCATCCCAACTGACTTTCACTCCATCATTTTTCAGAGGGGTAGGTAGCCCCCACCAACCAGATTATTATCTTGTGAATTACCCTCTGGTAAACTAACATAACTATGGAAAATCACCATTTTTAATGATGAATAATTTCATTCTCATTATGATGTTTAATTCATTTGCCCATTTCCATTGCCCCCCCATCTTTCACGAATCTGAGTGCCAGGATGCGGCAACTCGAGCAGGAACTGCAGCATCGGAGCCAAGCGGTTCAGCAAGACAGCAGCGTCGTGGAGCGGCAGAGAGAAGAGGAGCGGAGACGAAAAGAGGAGGAGCCCGGGGCCCGGTGGGGGTGGGGGTGGGGGAATGAGGCAAAAACAAAAATGAACATGTATATATATATATACATTAATATACTACTGTAATATATGTATATATAATATAATATAAATATATATATGATATAGTGGTAGGGTCGTGCAAAATCAACAAATACGCATAGATTTCACCGATGTCAACAAAGATCTGGTGACACCCCATGAACATCTACAAACAACAAATGGTGGGTTATTTCTCACCGAGAAATGGGATTTTATCAACACGATTTATGCGGATTTCACCAGGTGATCAGGTGGTCCTTTTTTTGGGCCGCCGATATTGGAAGAGTTCGTTGTGACCTAAAGCTGGTTGTTGATATTGGTGGTTTCTAGGTTTTTTTTTCTGCAGATTCTGCAGATTTATGGATTATGGTGGTGATGATATTGGTTGGTATGATTTTGGTTCATATATCATATATATATATTCATATATCACATTAAATTTCATTTAACCATTAGCCAACAGGGATTGGGAGAACACTGCTCATTGGGATATTTCATGATATTAGGCCTAGTAGATTCCAAATCCTCACGTTTGATGACTACTTTCTGGGATTGCTTACCGCCTTTTGGTCTTCCAATCTTTACGTTTTTCCAACCTGACTGTTTATTTTCAATGAACTATTTTGATTACTCAATATGCTCATTGAGGCTAAAGAATTGAAACCGGAATTGCCAGCCCTCGGGTAAGCAATTTCTTGAACATCACCCGTCATCATATTCGGCATCGGCATCTAATATAGCACCTCCCAAAAAGACAAAAACACATACTATGGAAAATAGCGGTAAGTCACTCACTTTTCTTTTTTTTTTTGGGGGGCGAAAACTCTAAACATATCAACATGTTCCAAACGATTTTCCCAGCCCAGGAGTCACGGAGGGAGCAGCAAGCTATCTTGGAGCAACAAGCTGAGGCAGCAAGAGAGGCAGCACATGTCTCGAGAAGCGAGGGCGGACCTCAAGTCCAAAGATTTCAGGAGAGCTGAGCGTTTTGTCACCGTTTTGTCACCATGGAAAAGGTGGATTTTACCCTGAAGAATGGTGGTTTAAATCGGTTTAACTATGAAAAATGGTGGTTTAAATCGGTTCAACTATGAAAAATGGTCGTTTAAACATGTTTTGACTATGAAAAATGGTGGTTTAAACATGTTTGAACTATGAAACATGGTGATTTAACTATGAAAAATGGTGGTTGGACAGCATTGGTCTAAAACTAGGGGAGACCACCCGAAATGGCAATGTGGATTCGGGGCTCCGCTTTTGAAGACATTAAGCAGGGGAGTTTTCGACCTCTAAATGTGCAGTTCTGAAGATTGATTCCTTATTGAGCCATAGAAGCCGAGCACTGTTCACTTGTTTTCAGATTCATAGATCTATCAACATATGTATATATATATATATATGTAGTTATATATGTAATCATATGCATACACATTGTAAGGATTCCCAGTCTGACATGAACCCGTGCCACTCGGGGGTGGGCGTAGCCATTTTTTGGGCTCGAGCCAAAGTACAAGCCCAAGAAGAAGCAAAACAATATCAAGAGTCCAAAGGATGAAGAGTTGACTTCGATGAAAGAGGAATATGGCAAATGTGAACAGTTCGACTTTATGAAAAAGTCATCAACACTTTCCCATTTACCATCTGGTTATGACTAACAGTTCGCCATGGAAAGATCCACCATGCTATTAAGAACGGTAAACAATCTATTTCTATGGACCATCGAAAAACCATGGCAAACTGTTAGTCATAACCAGAGGGTATCAACCCAGTTGAAACCCAAAAAACACATACCCTCTGGTAAACTTTCACATAACGAACTGGAAAGATCCACCATGCTATGAAAATGGGAAAAGTCACTATTTCAAAATGGGCCATGGCTTCCAGTTCGCTTTTTGTATGTTTACCAGAGGGTATACCATCATATATCCCATTAAATCCCATTGAATCACCATTGAATCCCATTAAAACACCATTGAGTCCCATTAAATGCCATGAAATCCCATTGAATCACCATCATATATCCCATTAAAACACCATTAATGGCCATTTTTAATGGGGATGGTTTTTAGTACCACCTGCTGCCCCCCAAAAATGGGCCAATCACCATCCCGGGGGACTCAGAACAATTCTGGTGGGTCGAAGACCATCGTTATGTTTGGGGTCACTTCTGTCACCAAGGTGCCAAGGTCCATGGCCAAAGTGCACTTCGGAAAGGTATGATTAATGATGGTTAATGGTTTTTAATGATGGTTATTGATGGTTATTGATGGTTATTGATGGTTAATGATGGTTATTGATGGTTATTGATGGTTAATGATGGTTAATGATTGCTCCGAAACATTTTTTTTCAATAAACAACTTGCCAGGTCAGCTGAGTGAGTCACATTCGAAAAAAAAAGTCCATCGATGCTGAAAAATCCATGCCATGATGCCATCCCTATGGATCCAGTCGTACCTTCTGAAAGGAAGTGGGACTGGGGTATAATTTACTATAATTTGGAGGCTTAGCCGTACCTTCTCAGACAGTGGCCATGGATCCACGATGCCATGAAGATTCATGTCTCGATCTTCGAGGTGTCGTCACGTGGGCTTCACATCTTGATGGATTTAGGACAGAATTCACCAAGAAAAATGTCGCCCCAAAATTTGTGATGGTTCATCAAGAAAGGTTTTTTAAAAAACACCAATTTTCCTGGCTCCAGCCTATCATTTTAAATCACCCACTGCATTCTATGTACATATGTATTTATACCTATATTAATTATATATATAATATACACAGGTATTTGCAACATCACAAAAACTCGGTGAAATAAACGTCAGCAGCCCTTGACTTCTCCAAGTGTAAAAAAATATCCAAGTTCAGATCTCCTTCGATCATCTCCTATCATCGTAGTTAGTTCACCACAACAAATATCCAACCATGATATAAATAAAGGAAAATCCACAGAAATCCCTGGGAAATCTATGGAAATCCATAGAAATCCATGGGAAAAGCCATGAAAATCATGATGAACAACTATAACTGCTTGGTGGTTTCAAACATGACTGGATTATTTTCCATTTCATATATGGGATGTCATCCGAAACCCATTGACGAACTCCATCATTTTTCAAGATGGGCACATTGCACCACCAACCAGTTTTTTATTGTTAAACCATCTGATGGATAGTTACTGATGGTGAATGGATAGTTAATGGATAGTTACTGATGGATAGTTAAGATGGTTATTGCACCACCAACCAGAGATAAATTTCGATTTACATAGAAATCACTTTTTCCCAAGTGAAAACTCACCAAAAGATCCTTTAAAAACAAGTCCGCTGCAGGAAATAGACAGACTAAATACCCTCTGGTAATTTAACATAGCTATTGAAAATGGCCATTTATAGTTGATTTTCCCATTAAAAATTGCCGTTTTCAATAGCTATGTTAGTTTACCAGAGGGTAGACACCAAAGCCACTTCAATTTCCAGTCTTGGAACCATCCCTCATCCAATCACCGCCAAACAGAGATTTTCAGGTCCTTTTTTTTTGGTACATTAAAATTCATCAAGATATCCAACGATATAAAATCCATCACCCAGCACCTTTCACTTAAAAAGGGGCCTTCCCCGTTGCGGGGGGGTTCTAAAAGTGGTGGATCCCGAAGGGCTCATCAAACAAAGATGCCATCGAAAAATCTGAAAAAATCCATCTCCATCTCATCTTCAAATGCCATATCTCAAACAATTATTATAGTTGGTTAATGGTTAAATAATAACAATAACAATAGATAACCAATAGTAAAAATAATGGTTGTTTTTAAATAACTTACTGGTGCGGTGCTAAACGTAGGGTTGCTGGATGGGTTGCTGGGGGTTGCTGGGATGATGACATTTTCCTCCAGTGATGAAATGTGGGATCATTCCCGAAAATTCCCTGCGTTTAGCACGCACCAGTAAATCCAGAAACATCTCCCAGCTCCACCATGTTGCCAGGTTAAGTTCCAGCCTCAAGGCCTTCCTCCCCCTGCCGTTGCGTCCCACTCACCTGGCGCCCTCCTACGACGTGGTCATCGTGGGTGGCGGCTCCGCAGGGGCGCACCTGGCGTATCGCTTGAGCGAGGACTGCAACAGACAGGTGCTGCTGCTGGAGGCCGGTCGTCAGGTGCCTTGGTGGATTTTTTTCGAGGTTTCCATGGCCCAGATTAGCTCACCATGGTGACATGGTGCTGGAATATGCACACCTACAAAGTGAGGCCCCCAAACGATAGCTAAGTTGGTGAACATAACTCCAATGTCACTATGGTTTATGGTACTTATAACGAACTAGTTATTGGGGCTTTTGTTAACGAACTTAGCTATCTAAGGGCCCCCACATTGTGGAATATGCACACCTACAAACCTGTGCCATTTTTGGGGTAAATGTAGGTAAATATTCCAGCACCATGGAGCGTCTGGGTGATTCACTGTCAACTTTTTTCCTATCCACTATAGATAGTACATCATCATAGATTTAGTTTAATATAATTCATTGGAGATATATAGTTATACGGGGGTTTCCATAGTTCCATAGTTGGTTGGTTTATTTCATGGAAACACCATCTATAAAATTCTATAAATGATACATGGATGATGACATATCTATAGTAGCCATATTTTAGGACCCCCCCCATATCTATTTCCATGACGTCATGGGGGTATCATGGCTGGATGGTGAAAAATTTCCAATGGAAAATCCTATGAATTGGACACCAGCCATGGTGATGCCCCCAAGATGGTGAGACATTCATGGGAATTCATGCGAAAATATGGTGATGAATGAGAAAATATCGTGATGAACCTACGAAATCCTAGGAATACAAAAGTGGGGCCCCCGTTTACGATAGCTAAGTTGGGGTTCACATAACTCCAATGTTACTATGGTTTATGGTACTTATAACGAACTAGTTATTGGGGCTTTTGTTAACCAACTTAGATATCCTTGGGGCCCCACATTGTATGATGGGAAAATGAAGATGAATCCATGAAAAAATGCTATGACGTCGGCTCAAAAAATTGGATGAGGAAAATTTTCTGAATGGATCTGGAATAGATCATGAATAATGACCCAGCAAGCATGCCTGCATGCCTTGATGTCGAGGAAATTGGGATTTCACCATATGTGGATCTGTTATGGGATATTTTTTTCACGAATATGAATCAGTATGGATGAGTAGTGGATCTATTGGTGCCTACAATGTGGGGCCCCCTAGTTATAAGTTGGTTTGTAAGCCCCAATAACTATATAGTTATAAGTACCATAAACCATAGTTATCGGAGTTATAAACCAACTTAGCTATCTAGGGGGCCCCACTTTGTACAAAACTGTGCCATTTTTGGGGTAAATGTAGGTGTGCATATTCCAGCACCATGGAGCATCTGGGTGGAATCTGATTCACTGTCAACTTTTTTTCCTATCCACTATAGATAGTACATCATCATAGATTTAGTTTAATATAATTCATTGGAGATATTTAGTTATACGGGGGTTTCCATAGTTCCATAGTTGGTTGGCTTATTTCATGGAAACACCATCTATAAAATTCTATAAATGATACATGGATGATGACATATCTATAGTAGCCATATTTTAGGACCCCCCCCATATCTATTTCCATGACGTCGTGGGGGTATCATGGCTGGATGGTGAAAAATTTCCAATGGAAAATCCTATGAATTGGACACCAGCCATGGTGATGCCCCCAAGATGGTGAGACATTCATGGGAATTCATGAGAAAATATGGTGATGAATGAGAAAATATCATGATGAACCAACGAAAATCTAGGAATATGATAGGAAAATGAGGATGAATCCATGAAAAAATGCTATGACGTCGGCTCGGAATTAGGATGAGGAAAATGTTCTGAATGGATCTATTGGGAATAGATCATGAATAATGACCCAGCAAGCGTGCCTTGGTGGAACGACGATTCATTGGGATTTCACCATATGTGGATCTGTTGGGATATTTTTTTCACGAATATGAATGAGTATGGATGAGTAGTGGATCTATTGGTGCCTACAATGTGGGGCCCCCTAGTGATGTTAATTGGTTAACAAAAGCCCCAATAACTAGTTCGTTATAAGTACCATAAACCATAGTGACATCGGAGTTATGTTCACCAACTTAGATATCGTTTGGGGGCCCCACTTTGTATGTGTGTTGAGGACTAAATTGGGAGTTGGTGATCAGGGATGGGGCATTTTTGGTATCCACAAGGGCCATTCGAGGATTTCATCAACATGGATAGGAATAGATCATGCATATTTCATAGTTCCTTGGTGATGTCTAAATGTTGCCAGGGTAGGAATTTCATGACATCACATGACAGACATCACTGTGATGGATATTTCATGGGACATTTCGGTGAAATCAACTTGAGAATGTTTCATGATTCACCTGGAAGCGCGTGAAAGGTTTAGGAAAAAACCCGGCCTGGTAAACTTTCACAGAAAACGAACTGGAAAGATCCAGAAAATGCTATGAATTCATGGGAAAACTCACGATTTCTTTCAAAATGGGCCATGGCTTCCGTTCGTTCGCTTTTTGTAAAAACCGGCGGCCGGGGATGTACCCAATGAGTTACTCCGGGATTCAACCAAACAGTACCCATTTTGGGGATTTTTAACACCAATAAGATCGGAGATTCATTTTTTGTAGGATCCAATGGATCGTTATTGGGATTTCATAGCAACTATATATGATTGGGATATATTGGTATATATATATAATGTATATATATATATGTATGGACTGAAGGATGAAAAACAGGGTCAAGAATGTTATTAGACTAGGGAAGATGGGGACTGGTTGTTGGAAGTTTATGGTGGAAGACATGCCATCGATTCTATGAACTTTATGTTTGGATTGCATCACGGTTATGGTTGGATTCCATTGATCGATTATACACATATATATACATATATATATATATACACATATATATATACATATATATACACATATATATATACATAATTATACATATTATAGATACACATTTAAGTATTTAAGTCCTCACTTTGCGGGGACATGGTTATTTAATAGGCATGAGGCCACTGAAATCGGCAAGAATGCTAGACATGGTGTGCTTTCTTGGTGTGGCTTGCTTCGAATTCAAGATGATTTTAAGCGGAAGATCAGCGAGACGAGGCAAGCCATGCCATGGGTAATCGAATCACGCAATTCCTGAGATTCCTGGCTACCCACATCATTGAGTCCATAGGACAGCCCATTATCTGGTTGGTGGTGACTGGAACCATGGAATGGATTCTGACTTGCCATTCAGTTGGGCATTTCATAACCCCAACTGACTTTCACTCCATTTTTTAGAGGGGTTTTGGGTAGGTCAACCAGCAACCGGTATTGTTATCCCATTATTATCCCATTATTATCCATATTAAACCATATAAAACCTGTTGGTTGATCCTCTTCCCAAAAGTCGCTGGGAAAACAACCGTTTTTGATCAAGGACAATGCCATCTGGGTGCACCTGCCAGTGCTTCTGGGCAGAGTCGTGGCTGTGGGGTCCAGTTGGATGAAGTAGAATTGGAAGCTCGAAAACGTACGGCAGAAACATCATTTTAAGTGAGTACCCTCTGGTAAACTAACATAGCTATGGAAAGATCCACCATTTTTCATGGTAAATCCACTATAAATGGCAATTTTCAATAGCTATGTTAGTTTACCAGAGGGTAACACAGAAACATCATTTTGTAACATCCATGTTTAACATCCATGTTTAACATCCAAGAAACATAGCAGAGTGGGATGGAGAACTAGTAAGAAACAATCCAAGACGCCCTCCACGCCGAGCTTAATGATGGCCATTTTCAGGGCAAGCAGCCCAACATAGCCCAACAGTTTTTTTTTTTTAAAGAAACAATTGAAACAATCACATGTAAAATCACCATAATATTTACCCAGTACCCTCAGGAAAACAACAGTTTGCGAACTTGAACATGGCCCAGTCGAAATAGTTGATTTACCCATTGAAAATATGGTGGATCTTTCCATAGTTATGCAACAGTTTACCAGAGGGTAATCCCAATGATTCTTGGTGATATATCCAATCATATCCCCATATTTCAAACCTCAGGTTATTTTTTTGAAATCTGTTGGTAAACCCCAGGACTCGTCTTGTACAATTTTGGACAGCTGAATCAAGCGGATGGAATCAGAGCATTTCTCCAAAAATCCGGAAAAATATCTCTTGAAGAATGAAAACAATGTTTAAACTGAAGCATCCAACTTGGGCGAAAGTGAATATCTCCAAGATGAATACCCGGCCTGGTAAACTAACAGTTTGCTATGGAGAATGGTTCATTTATAGTGGATTTTCCCATAAAAAATGGTGGATCTTTCCATAGTTATGTAAGTTAATCACCATTTTTCATGGGAAAATCCACTATAAATCACCATTTTCAATAGCTATTTTGACATAACCAGAGGGTAACCATGAACAAGTTTACCAGGCCGGGTATGTTGGACTCCAAAAACGTCTTCAGCATTGACTGAAAAATCCTGGCCTCATCGGTCGACCAAGTAGCATTGGGGCCTTGAGAGATCAAGATATTGAGGGGAAAGGAAGCAACTAATTGACATTTTTATGGCTTTCCAAGGTTTCCAATCCATGGGGGTACCCAAAAAACAACTCATCCATTTATACTATTTTATACTTACTTGTGCTTAATTAGTAGGGAATTTTCGGGAATGATCCACTGGCTAACTATCAAGAATTATCCCAGCAATCCCCAGCAACCCATCCATTCCCTACGTTGAGCACCGGTATAGCTGGGATTTTCCAATATGGAACCTTCCACATGGAGGCCCTATGAGGCCAATTTCAGGACAGCTTTCGGCATGGTCTCAGATCGGTCTGACTTAGATCGGTATGGAAATTCCCAACCAATTGCAATTCGATGGGGAAAAAATGATGCTCAAACGGTGCAATTGTTGAGACACGGACTGACCCATCGAAATTGAAGATCGTAAATCGATGCAAATCGTAAATCGTCATCATCGAAGCACATTTAGTATGGATAAGTGTGGCCCAGTATCTGAGGTTATACTTCAAATCCATTGGCAACCCTCACTTCGACTGGATGTTCAAAACCCATGGGCCTACTTCCGGCTTGGATGGACGCAGTTTAGCCTGGCCCCGGGGAAAGGCAGGGGGAACCGGGGGCACACCGGGCACGGCACCAGTCAATCCCAACAGGAAGGTTTGTTTGTACCGAGGCCAATGATTGGATCAATGTAGACATATCTTTAGTTAGATGAAGCTATACTCTAAACCGGATGTTTAACATTGTTTAACATTGTTTACCTATATCTATCGTTAGATGAAGCTATAAACCAACATATACTTGGCCCTGCCTGCATAGTTCTGCTGATTTTTTCAGCCGGCGATGGGACAGCGTAGCGGAGGTTTGTCTTTTTCCTTCAGAATGCGGATGCCTTTACAGGGATATGGGCGCGTTTGAACATGTGGTCTTTCTCCAAAATGGTTGTTTCCCTGATGAGCTTCTGACCAATCATGGAGTTTGGGGGCGCCTTTTTTTTCAGACACCCATATGTCCATATGATACCATTCAGGGCCATGGTTGGGACGGGTTTTGAAGAGAAAGTTAAAACTGTTTTCAGACTTCACATGCTACATCCATGTCCCTATGGATCCATGGCCACTGTCTGAGAAGGTACTTAACCCTCCAAATTATAGTAAATGATACCCCAAACACTTCCTAAGAAGGTGCTTGGATCCATAGGGATGGCATCATGGCATGGATTTTACTGATATTCTCATTGATATTCTACTGATGTTACATCCCAATTTTTCAAATTCGAAGTTTTCAAAAAAATTGCTCCACCTTCGCTTCGTTGTTTCCAGGTCCTGGGGGGTTCCAGTTCCCTTAACGGCCTGCTCTACGTGCGTGGCTTGCAGCGCGACTACGACACCTGGGCCGCCGCGGGCAACGAAGGCTGGAGCTACCGAGAGCTGCTGCCGTTCTTCCGGAGCTGCGAGGATGCGCCGTATGACGAGGAACACAGGTGGATTTTTCTGGGTGGATTTTGGTTGGAGAAAATGGTGGTTTCAAACATGTTTGGCCATATGAATTGTGGGGGATATTCCCTGAAATTTAGGCCTAAAAAATAGACTTTATATATGGAACCATAGTTCTATGGATTTTGGATTTATGGAGGATTTATGGAAGATTTATGGAGGAACCTGAAATGGCCAGTGATGAAAAGGGTGGATTTATGTCCCATGACGGATCCTACAAGGTGGTGCCCCAGTTCGTTAGCTAAGTTGGTGAACATAACTCCAATGTCACTATGGTTTATGGTAGATATAACGAACTAGTTATTGGGGTTTATAAACCAACTTATAACTGGGGGGCACCATCCTGTAACGGTGCTGCTATATACCCCAAATGTTAGCATATATACCATACATGATGACTGGAATGATGACTGGTTGGTGGTTTCAAAGATGTGTTATTTTCCATTTCATATATGGGAATTTCATCTTCCCAACTGACTTTCACTCCATCATTTTTCAGAGGGGTAGATAGCCCCCACCAACCAATTTTGGGTGGATTTGTTTTGCATGGGGAAGGAACATAGTTCTATCATGTTCTATCGATGTTAGGGGAGATCATATGTGAAGTATGGCTGGCATGTGTTCAATTGTTGTCACAGTCATTTTGGGGAAACATGTTGAAGTATTGAGGAGGATCAATGGCCATTTTAGGAATTGGAGGTACCTACCATAGAAAAAAGGCCTACTGTATTTTTCAGGGCTAAATTTCAGGGAATATCCCCCACAAATCATATGGCCAAACATATGGTACGTTTACGTACCTCCATTTGAGGATCCTGAAAGTCCCATTGAAACAATGGTTGATAGATAATGGTTCATATCATGGTAAATCATGGTTAATCATGGTTAATCATCGTTTTGGTTGATACATATCATGGTTCATAGATATCTTCCCATAGATAACTAAATCATGGTTAATCATGGTTAATAATGGTTTTAGGCTTCCATCAATTTTCGGATCCCCAAAAAGAGTCCCATGATGTCCTCCGAATCTCCCATCATGGTCAAAACAGTCAAACCAGGTCCACCAATATAGGTCCATCCCTGGCAGGGGTCGTGCTGGTCCCATGTCCGTGTCGGATGGCAGCTACGTCACCGAGCTGGCTGAACGCTGGTCCAGCGCCTGTGCCGAGGTGGACCTGGTTTCGCTGGGTGGTTTCCCCATTTTCCTTGGGGGATTCATCAATGAAAATCCAGGAAAATCCCAGGAAAATCAATGGCCAAAATCAACATCGAAAATCAACGGCCGCGATTTTTGAAGATTTTGACGATTTTTTTCACCAATTGGAATTGAAGTGGGTTGGAAAATTGTGGGTTTCAGCAACAAAGAGGAGGAACATCGTGAAAAATGGATAGTTTCAGCAGCTACTGGTACAGAAACTAAAACATAACAATAACATCGATCTAATCATCACGTGAGATTTTTCACAGTGATTTAACCAATGAGAAAACAGTTGGGAAATGGGGGGGAAATCGCGGCACTCAACCAGCAGAATCTTTTTTCATCCTGCCTTGGGATTGAACCAGCAAGCTGTGTTTGGCCAAACGTTTGTAGGGCAAGGTTGGCAAGGTTTAAGTATGTACGTTTGTATGTGGGACATCCAATCCATCCACAAAAAAACATATTTTTGGAATCTCCAGGAAAGGCAGATTCCAAGTCGTCCACCGTGGTGTCGGTGTCTACAGGAGATGGTTAGTTACCGGCCTGGCTGGTGAAATGACTAACTCACAGGGCTAGCCATGGAAAGATCCCCACAGAAATAGATGATTTTCCCATTAAACCCTCCATTTTTAAGGGATTTTCCATGGCTATGTTAAATAACCAAATGAATAGGTAAACCATCTATTTCGATTAGGGCCATGGCTTAACCATGGCAAACTGTGAATGTCATAACCAGGCCGGGTATCTCTAGAGTTCAGCAGTTTGATCCGTGCTGAAACATGATGATGCACATTCTTGCGGCGAAAAAACAAATTGGACGGCGATCTGACGATGGTTGATGGTTTTGGTGAAGAGTAGCTTTGGATTTGATGAAACATCATGTTTTTGCATTGTATCATTGACATCTCATTGACCAAACACATTCTTGCGAACCACATTCTGAATATATCTGAATTAGGATGTTCAATTCATTTCTCGGATAGTCATATAGTATTTGGACAACACCTCAATTATTTGGGCCTTGGAAAGACGATGGGATGCCATGCCCAGCCGGGGATCATCCCTGAAGGCTAACAGCATCATGGATCCGGCCAATGAAGGGCGGCTGGAAGAGGATTTTTTCCCACTGTTCCATGTTGAGATTGTTAAACTGGGTATAAGGGTAGATTGTATAAGTTGTAGGGTAGAGCCGAGATATACCAACGACAGGTCAAAAATTGTATAATTTGTGAAGTAGTTGAAAAGTGGAAGGACATCAACACGAATTCATTCTGAACCCAGATATAACCAACAAGAACTAAATTTCCAAGATGAATCAGTTGAATCTGTCAAGATACTGCCAACAACGGGATAATTGACCAATTAAATGTTTGCAGATGACATTCCTGATATTTGATTATTGACATATTTTGGAATCATTTTTTTTTCCATGTTCATTGGCGATTTCTGTGGTTTTTGATGCTTTACACCATGTTTGTTGCTTAAATGACAATGTTTGTTGATGCAATCACCATTTTTCCTGTGAAAAAATGCCTACAATGTGAGGCCCCCAAACGTGATGTGAACGTTGGTTTAGATTCGCCCCAGTAACTACTTCGTTATTTGCGTACCATAAACCAGTTTGTGACATTGGAGTTATAAACCAACTTAGATATCAAACGGGGGCCTCACATTGTAGCTATTGAAAATTGCCATTTATAGATATTTATAGTGGAATTACCCATTGAAAATGCCTATTTCACCATTTTTCCTGCGAACAAATGCCTATTTTTGGTTGCGAAGCTCAGCTTTTTGAAGCGTTTGCGTTTGCCAGGTTTGCGGGGTGCCACGAGTTCGCGACATGAGCGATGTGGCGGCAGATGAAGACTCCAAAGGAGCACGGTTCGCACTTAACGGTTACAGTAATATGGGTTAATATTGGTCTTTAATAGGTGGTTAATATTGGTCTTTAATAGGTGGTTAATATTGGTCTTTAATAGGTGGTTAATAGTGTTAATAATGTGGTTAATAGTGTTAATAATGTGGTTAATAGTGTTAATAATGTGGTTAATAGTGTTAATAATGTGGTTAATAGTGGTTAATATGGGTCAATAGTGGTGGTTAAGTAATGCTGGTTAATAATATTGGTTAACATTAATGGTTAAGACTTAGGTGGTTAATATTGGCTAACAATATTGGTCAATCATGGTTTATAGTGTTAATAATTTAAGGTTGGTGCCTATGGTTACTTCATTAATATCTAGTATTGAAAAACACTATTAACTTCAATAATACCATGTTAATTAGCACTCCAATGGTTAATATTGGTTAATAGGTGGTTAATAGTGTTAATAATAATGGTCAATCATGGTTAATCCTGGCATTATGGTGTTGAACATATTGTTTCAAAGTGGTTGATGATCTAATTTATTTCATAGTGGGGTTAGACTGGTGCCAAGTGCAATGCATAAGCAATGCGGGAATTGGATGATGCTTCGATGTGAATCTTTGTGGATCCATCGCTACCTTTGAATGTGCCAGGTGACATGGGGCGGAACGGGATCCCAGAAACTGACATGTTTGGGTCAAAAAAAATTAGACCTGGACCACAGACTTTAGATGACTAAAAAGTATACCATCTGGTTATTTAACATAGCCATGGAAAATCACCATTTTTAATAGGTAAACCATCTATTTCTATGGGCCATCTATGCCATGGCTATGTTAAATAACCAGATGGTATATTTAATGACTTAAGCATCCAATGATTTTTTGGTTTTGACCAGCCACTTGACATGTTTGGAGAAGTACACGAATGAATTCCTAGGTTTGTAGTTGGGTCAGCACTTGATCTAGTAGTATCTAGTGCTAGTATGTGCTACTATTTTTTTGCCATTTTTGGTGAAGAAGGTTCCATACCGTGCTAATTCGTCCAGAAATCGACTGAACAATTGGCAGTGGATAGGATACCAACAACCTAAGGTACCCAACCGTACAGATGTCATGGTGTAAAATATAACCATTCTATGGGGATATTTAATGGGGAACCTTCACTTGGATGTAGCCAACAATCTGACACCGGGTCATGAGCAGAAAAAAGTACTTACCTGGAGTTTTTTCATTGTAGCATATGACCTAAAAACAGCTTTTCGTACCAGGTGGATATTTATATACATGACCTAAAAACCACATATTTTTCCATTGTTCCGGACTATATCGGTAGACATATCTTACCTGTATGAAAAAAACCATCTGGTGAGATCCGCCGGATGTTCCTCCAATTGAATGAATGTCAAACATGTTGAAAAACAATGAGTACCCTCTGGTTATGTCAACATAGCTATTGAAAATGACCATAGAAATAGTGGATTTTCCCATTGAAAACGGTGGATCTTTCCATGGTTATGTAACAGTTTACCAGAGGGTACCATCTGGTTAATCTATGGTTAATCTATGGTTAATCTATGGTAAATCTATGGTTCATTTGTAAGGGAATGGATAAATCTGTGATTAATCTATGGTAAATCTATGGTAAATCTATATGGTGAATCTGATGGAAAAGCAGTATTTTCCACAGATTAACCATAGATTTACCATATAGATTTATCCATTCCCTTACAAATGAACCATAGATTTATCCATAGATTTTCCATAGACTAACCACAGATAAACCAAACCAGATTCATCCATCCCCCCCCTTGTTTTTTTAAGCCAGGGCCCTTTCTTGAACCTTGGTCCTAGGTCATCTTCATCCCTTATCCGCATTATCCAGGAGCTGGCGTGGCCTACTTTTCCAACTTCAAAACCCCCGGCGGGTTGCGTTGTTCGAGCGCCCTGCCTCTGCACGAGGTGCGGCGCTTTCGCAGCAACTTGCACATCTGCTGCCATGCGGAGGCCCGCGAAAGGGCGGAAGGGGCGAAGTTCTGGGGTGATGAAACGACCAACGGAATCGTGTTGTCCGGTGCAACAAAGAGCCCACTGAATTCAGGTAGGGGCAATACCCATAGGATCCATGGTGCTGCTGTGTATGGTAACATGGATCCCATCAATATATTCCCTTTATGTTAGCATATAATATACCAGCACCATGGATCCGTCATGGGATATGGGGCAATGACAAAAGTTATCTGGATGAATTTGATCATGACCGAAGCCGTCGTGACATCACTGGAGTGATGACTGGTTGGTGGTTTGAAACATTTTTTTGTCCATCATATATGGGATAATGGATGGTTAATGGATGGTATAGATGTTCTATAATATCTGGGACTGGTGGTTTCAAACATGACTTTTATTTGTCCATTTTCTATATGGGATGTCATCCTTCCCATTGGCGAACTCCATCATTTTTCAAGATGGTTATTGCACCACCAACCAGATAATCCCTCTGGTAAACTAACGTAGCTATTGAACATGGCCATTTATAGTTGGTTTACCCATTAAAAAGGGTGATTTTCCATAGTTATGTTAGTTTACCAGAGGGTAGGTGAATCATCGTCGTTCAGCCAGATGATTCATCCCATAAGATGTTGGCTTCAAAAACCCTAACAACCAATTCCCATGGTTGTTGGTTAAATCCCATTGATGTGGGTAAAACAATGTCATTTTGACCACCCATTTTCCTGGGAATCATAGAAATACCACCGATAGAAATGGCGACTTTTCCTGGGGGATGGTGCATTTATGGCATTGTTTTACCCACATCACATCCAGTCATCCAGCTGGGGCTAACAAGCAACGATTCCTGGCTTCACCACCGCGTAGGGAACCCCACCACGGGGACCACGGACCGCTTTTGAAGTCTCTGAAGCGGCCTTGTTTTGGTGAATGATGCCCTACAGGGTGCAGTTTGGGGTGAAAGAAATGGATATAACTTAAGGCAATGACTATGGTCCAAGACGGGTTATAAATGTTGGTGGTTTCGAACCATGGAATTTTATGACTTTCCATTCAGTTGGGAATGAAAAATCATCCCAACTGACGAACTCACATTTTTCAGAGGGGTAGGTTGAAACCACCAACCAGGTAACCATATGGTCCTCCAACCGGCGGTCCTTCCCTCCTTCCCATCACTCTCCACACATCACAGATCGGACTGTACCAGGTGGAGCAGTTGTTGCTGTCCGGGCGTCGTGTCACCGGAGTGCAACTTCTGGGAGGAAGAGAAGTTTCGGCCGAAGAGGTGCGATTACCATGAGGTTTAACAGAATATTACCCCCATGAAGAGGAAAACTTATTACACTGAACTCTATCCCAAGTCTTGTGGAAAAGTACATGTTCGTAGAAAATTGGTGAAAGCAATTGTAATATTGCGAACATCGACAATGATAGTAAGTTAGGGTAAACATATATGTAAATATTATACTATATGCTTTGCTATCTTTTTCGACCGTACTGTTTGTTTTTTCATAACAGGAGTCATGTTCGAAATGTTTCTGTCCAGGCTTGGTGTAAGCGTGGCCAGAAAAACTGGTGATATAACCTGGCTATATCATCTATATCCCTCCATGTGTGTTTATACAATATGTAACTACGTATAGACACGTGACACATGTTCATATGTACACATATGCATATGCAGATGCAAAATGCGAAATTCTCTCAACTTTGTTCACGATCATTGGATGTGTTTGAACAATTTACAGGAACCCCATCTGTTTGATTGTACAAACGATGGTTTCATGGCTGTATTTTCCCTTAAACCAATCCAATAATTATGAATGTGCATTCAAACTCCATGAATATTCCTGAGTATCGACATTATATCCCCATTGTCACCAACATTTTCCAACTTCACCAACCTTAAATCAACATTAAATCACCATTAAATCACTATCAAGCCACCACGAAATCACCATTGAGTCACCATTAAGTCAAGTCACCATGAAATCCCACTGAAATCACCAGTAGAATCCATTAGATTCATTAGATCATCATGTCTATAGACAAATCACCGTGAAAACCACCATCCAATCAGCAGTCACCATCAAGTCACCCTCCAAATCACCTAAGAATCACCCTGAAATCTAAAAATCACCACACTTTTCGTAGTTTTCCCATGGAAAATCACCGAGGTGATTTTGAGTGCCGGATCCCTAGGCTCGCCCCAGCTGCTGCTGAAGAGCGGCATTGGAGCAGCTCAACGCCTGGAGGAGGTGGGGCTGAGGTGCCAGCACGATCTGCCAGGAGTGGGAGAGAACCTGCAGGACCACCTGCAACTGAGGCGCGCTAGCACGGCACTGCGCCTGTTGGATGAGATTTTCGACTGGGTGATGGGATGGGGAGATTTTCGGACTGGATTTTCTGGAAACTGCAGTTTTTCCGGGTGTCTAGAGAGTCTAGAGTCTCTATAGGCTCTCTGGTCCCTTTCCTAAATCTTTCCACTTTCCAGGCCCAAGTTTCGCGTGCGCGCGGCGACCCTGAACTCCGAAGTGGGGAACTTGGTGAAGTTCGCCGTCCGCGGCGGAGCTCACTGGCTGGGTGCCCTGCTGAGCCCCACCGCCTGGCGCTGCGGCTGGGAATTTTTGACGGAGCGGAAGGGGCCGGTGTCCATGGCGGCGTCGCAGGTCTGCGCCTTCGTGAACTCTGGGATGAACCAGGAGGAAGGTGCCCCATAGTTAGCCATGCAAGGTGGTGCCCCATAGTTAGCTAAGTTGGTTTATAACTCCCATAACTATGGTTTATGGTAGATATAACTACAGTTAATGGGGTTTATAAACCAACTTATAACTGGGGGGCACCATCCTGTGGGAAAGTTGAGGGAAAGTTGGGAAGATGTTGGGGGGAACGATGTTGGGAAGGTTGGAAGTTGACTTCAAGACTTCAATACCTCTAAGTTGGATTAAGAAAAAACGTGCATTCTGCTGGATATTTATGGTAGAGCTTGAGATCTTGGGGATGTTGGGGATATGGATGTTGGAGATGTGTATTAGTGGTACCCTCTGGTAATGACTAACATAGCTATTGAAAATGGCCATTTATAGTGAGTTTTCCCATGAAAAATTGTGATTTTCCATAGTTATGTTAGTTTACCAGAGGGTAGGTTATGTAATTCCAATGGCAGTTTTTCGATTGGCTTCTAAAAGTGGTGAAGGATCAGCTGGAGGATTGAGTTTGAAACCACCTCTTCTGGCCCATGGCCCGACTACATATGTGAGGCCCCCGTTTGATATCTAAGTTGGTTTATAACTCCAATGTCACTATGGTTTATGGCACTTATAACTATAGTTATATGGTTTATGGTACTTATAACTAACTAGTTACTGGGGCGAATCTAAACCAACTAACATCACTGGGGGGCCTGACATTGTATCCATCTGTGTAAATTGTAACAACCTCACTGCGACCATGATCTAAATCCGCATCCCCAGAAGCTGGAAGTGCCCCGGATTGTCATTCCCATGATTATAGATAGATTACCCTCTGGTAAACTAACATAACTATGGACAATCGCCATTTTTAATGGGAAAATCAACTATAAATGGCCATTTTCAATAGCTATGTTAAATTACCAGAGGGTATCATGTTTATAATTCTCATAACACCTACCTATTTATCTGGTTTGTGGTTTGGAAGCATAGAATTTTATGACTTTCCCATCATATTGGGAATGTCATCATCCCAACTGACGAACTCATATTTTTCAGAGGGCTAGGTCAACCACCAACCAGATTTAAAGTTTAAATCATTCATATGGACGTTTCCTAAGTCATAGGGGTACCCCCAGTTCTCATCAAGTCCTCATCCATTTATAGAGTATCACCTATTATCACCTATTACCTATTTATAATGCTTACCTATTTTATAATAGAATGGATAGATCTATAGATTATAATGCTTACCTACCTACTGAACCTTTTACCTACTTTTTTTGGGGGTAAAAAATAAGTAGATATCTATTTCTGGGTCCATTTATAAATCACAGATTACCATTATAGATGACCTATTTTATCATTCCCAAAATCGCTGTTTCCCCACGTTTTCCGACCCAGAGAGGTGCCCCTGATCTGCAGTTCCATTTCCAGCCGATGAGCACCACGGGAACCCCCGCCGTGTACTTGGACGCCTTCGACGCCTTCACGGCCTCCGTCTGCATCCTGAGGACGGGAAGGGAACGAAGGGAACGAAGGGAACGATGGGGGGAGTTCATGAGGATTTACTGGGATTTAGTGAAGATGTAGTGGAATTATGAGGATTTTGATGGTGACTTGATGGTGATTTCGTGGGATTTGATGGGATTTGAATGGCGATTTCGTGGGATTTGATGGGATTTGAATGGTGATTTCGTGGGATTTGATGGGATTTGAATGGTGATTTCGTGGGATTTGATGGGATTTGAATGGTGATTTCGTGGGATTTGATG
>Ga0126342_10001579_pt1 | contig 32609 bp, 26 predicted proteins | sample Cyp1metagenome_FD_92528 | JGI IMG/M metagenome (GOLD analysis project Ga0126342, IMG submission 92528) | Coral microbial communities from Lord Howe Island, Old Settlement Bay, Australia - Cyphastrea 1 metagenome | ecosystem: Host-associated > Invertebrates > Cnidaria > Coral ...
TCTTTCTCTTCTACTCTTCTTTCTTCTAATCTTTCTCTTCTCTCTGCCTCTTCCCTGCTCTGCTTTTCATCTGTCCATATTGTCGGAAGTTTGACTTCTAAACTTCCTTCGATAAATATATATGTATATATAAATATATATATGTATATATAAATATATATATATATGTATATATAAATATATATGTATATATAAATATATATGTATATATAAATATATGTATATATAAATATTTGAAAATTAGAACATATGATATAACCAGTTATAACCCAAGAGGGGATCCCCCCAGGCCACAGAAAAAGTCCCTTGAGTTCCCGGCTAGCTGATTGCGGCTGAGCCTGGAGAGCTGGCGCGTTCGAAGGGACGAATTTTCGGGAATCCTTTGGTGATTTAATGGTTCCACCAATTTCATGGTGTTTAGCAACATATAGATAATCACCAATAATGGGATTATATAAAAATAGTGGTTATAATACCAATAATAGTGATTATATATGGTAATGAATGAGGGATTATATATAGATATAACATAGCTGGTTGGTGGTTTTTCGCCACCCCTCTGAAAAATGATGGAGTTCGTCAGTTGGGAATATGAAATTCTCAATATATGGAAAAATAAAATTCATTTTCCAAACCGCCAACGAGATAGTCATCAATAGGTGATTAATGTGATTAGCTTAATGTCAGTATATCAAACAACCATAATTAATAAATCATAATCACCATCTAACTTTGGGGAATAGCTGATTGATCCTACATCCATAAAATTCCCCAATGGAACATTCATGGATGCAAGTCATAATGTACATTCATGTTCCATAAATTTGGGGATTGGCTTTGCGGATTAAAGGTGATTAACAATTAGTAGGGTATGGAACACAACCATTTTTCATGGGTAAATCCATTATTTCTATGGGCCATGGCTTCAATAGCGAATTGTAACAAATTACCAGAGGGTATATTCCATTCAGTGGATGAAAAAATCCCATTAAACCCAATCAAAAACCCCCATGAAATCCCATTCAACATGGTTAACACACTTGAAAACACAGGTTTTATCTACACCCCACAGTGCTCACCAACCCCTCACCCCCGAACCGCCTGTTGAAAGCCCACTGACAGGGGCTGAGGTTTGGGTGCCTCCTTGCAGCGCAAAACAACCCGAAACTGGGAGTCAAGAACCAGCAAAATTGGTGCTTTGGTTTTTGTATGGTTTTATGGTGATTGCATGGCGGTTTTATGAGATTTCATGGGATTTCATAGGGGTTTAATGGTGATTAATAGGAAACAAAAGGAGTGTTTCTGGGATTTAGTGAGCTGAGTCCACTGGTTAGACATAGGTCCACTGGCCAATGGTCAATGGATGTTGATATGAAGTATTGGGCGAATGCTTTGTCTGAGATTTCTGGTTGCTTCAATGTTTGGGTATGAAGGAGATTTCACCGGTAAACACCGGTAATAAGTGGAATCATCAGGGTGATACTTCATCATGAACATACCCTCTGGTTAGTTAACATAGCCATGGAAAATCCCTCATAAATGGAGGTTTTAATAGGTAAACATTCTATAAATGGGCCATTTTCCATGGCTATGTTAAATAACCAGAGGGTAGCTGATCTTTATCAATCCGACAAAACACCAATGAATCATGGAGAATTCGACCAACCGGTACCCTTGGGCCAGGTCCTTCGTCGATGGATGATTCACTAACCTCAGCAAGAAACCAAGCATTTGATCATGGGGAAAGCGCCATGATAGCTGTTTTTTCCAAAACATAAATTCCAAGGTTAAAGGAGTTGAATCCTCATGAGCCGAACCAACTGAAGGTATCAAAAGTGTAGGCAATTTGACATCCATTTGGCTATGAGACTACAGTGGCTACAGATCTTGCCTTTTCTTGCATCAAAACAAGATGAAAAGCATCATGGATCCAGCCTCGAAGCAAACATCGGGGGATGTGATTGTTCTCATCTCCTCAATACGTTCTCCAATCTTACTGGGGAAGATCATTGTTCGATGGATCTAACTATCAAAAAATATTGGCTATGTATTTTCCCAAACAATTGATGATCTAACTATCAAAAAATCTTGGGGAAAACGTAAGATCATCACTTGACGGCCGTTGGTGATTTTTTTTGTATCCATTTCTGGGTGCTAAGTTGCTAAGGACTTGACACCCGCCGATGTATCAAGGCCAAAAGGTCCACAACTGAAACGTTTGTCTGGGGTCCCTGGTGGGACATGTTCACAGCTGAATCCATTTTTCTCATGTTAATCCTAAAACTCCTAAAAATCAAATGCACCCAAAAACCTAGAAAAGTTGTGAAAAACCATCATCAGAAATGTAGTGCCCCTGGCTGTTCCACCTTTTAGGATACAAATAATATAGCATAATATACCTAGATCTTGAATTAACCCGTTACAATTTGTATTTTACCCCAACATTTTTTATTTCTACCCCTACCTATGTTTTGGACGCATTGAATGTCTATGTCCTCGTGAATTTCCATTCCAAAAGCCTTTCCTGCAAAACCATTCATTTTGGAGTCGTTGCTGCATCTCTTTCGCAACGGCCCGTTTTCTCAGAGTCTGCCAAGAAACACGTTTTCCATCTGCATCACATAAACTCCTGGTATTGCTTGGAGGATGCGGGTTGCAAGGGGATTTCACCAACAATGGGAGATTTTTATTTATATATATATGTATATGGATATTTTACAGGATATTAAGCAACCAAGCAAGGCCTCATGATGGCTCTTGGCATTGCTGTTCATCTGCGAAACTTGGGTCAGCAACTTCTGTGTAAGACTCTTCATTGAATTGTTCACATCTTGCTTTCCTCCTGATACCTGCCATTCGATGTTTTTAACTTTCTCACCAAGATTGGTGATGGCGGCTAAGGCGTATTTGTGGCTCACCTTATCGCCGTGATACTCAGCTGCGAAAGAGCTGAGGTCATCCTGCATCTTTTTCTGCACTTCGAGATGACCCTGCACTGCTGTCAATGCTTGACCCGTCAAGGTAACGCCCTGCTCCACCTTCTGTATCAGAGCTGGGATTTTCGCTTCCAGCTCAAGCTGAAACCTCTTGGGATTGAATAGGTATGTGATGGGGGTTTTGTGGGGGTACAACTTTGAGCATTGACTGATCATCAACTTGCTTTATTGCTTTATCTGAAAATAGGCTACCTCCAAATTGATGGTTCATCTTCATTTCCCTTCTTGACATGGCCATTTGTAGATATCTCGTTTTCTGTCAGACCTCATATTTTTATATGATGGGTATATAATTGGACCGCATGGAATCATTGGATGTTTCCAACTAGATATGATTCGTGGTTGATACCTGAAAATACGACACGCCACATTCCCATGTTATATCACTATTTTTCGAATTACACATGGAGGTTTCCTGAAATGGGGGTACCCCCAAATCATCCATTTCTTCAAGTTTTTCCATTTCTCCAACCATCCAGGTATTGGAAACCCCCTGTATCTCACCAATTCCTGGCTGCCAACTTAGCCCATCTATAGGGGGAAACTTAAAAATGGAAGAATCGATGATGATGTCTCTGGGAAAACTAGGTCTGAAGCAGTTTGGCATACCACATCTACGATGATTTTTCGGCGTAGAATGGTGCAAAAAGGAACATAGAATAATAAACGTGGTCTGGTTGGTGGTTTCAACGCATCTGAAAAATATTAGTCGGTTGGGAATATTATTCCCAAAATATGGAAAAATAAAATTCATGTTCCAAACCACCAGCCAGTGGTGGGTCCCACTTTTTGGTCAAGGCAATTTTGGAATTTGGGCGACGGGCTCACGATTCCCATGCAGTCCAGAGACCTTATCCTAAATACCGCCGGATAAATCATTGGGTAAGTGGGGTATGGGTATGGGTTGCTATTTGATTTGCTTCAAACTATAGGCAGAAACATGACAAATCATTAACCGGGGAAGCGATCAACTTACCTATCATTTGGGGGACCTGTATGTACATTCCAGATCATTTGTTGGGAAAACCCTCCAAACATTGTCAAGATGAAAAACCCCAATACATGCAACCAGGGTTTCCAAAGGGTATTGGTCCCATTTCATCCAATGTCATCTGATCACAATCTAATCCCATCATGAAATCCTGTGATTTTTGGTTTGGTATTGGTTAAATGATATGAACACAATCATCTTTCGCAGGAAAATCACGCCACGTAATTTTGGTTTAACCTCTGGTAAACTAACATAGCTATGGAAAATCACCATCTCTAATAGGTAGATCAACCATAAATGAGCCATTTTCAATAGCTATGTTGCATTAAATTACCAAAGGTAACCTCATCGAATCCCAAGAACTCCTTTCCTAATCAAAGTACCAGGGCCCCCAAGGCTGGAAGGACCACAGTTATGTTGGCTCACGGTTCACCCATCCAACCCCCAATGCATTCCCACTATAGTCCAAGTATATTCCGAATATATCACTATCATACATATGTAGATATATACCAGTAGTGCCGCACAAGGCGGTGGCGGAAGTTTCAAAAATAGGAAACCTATAGGAGAGGTTGGTTGTTGTGAATCACGGATGGCAGGGCGAATCCCCTAATGGACTCAAAGGTTGTTGGAGTTGTGCTTTTTGGAGTGGTTAGACTGGTTGCAGTGGTCGCCTGGTCTGTCACCTCACCCGCAATTGCTGGATGTAGTGTGGTGTAGTGCAGCTGTAGTTGTAGTTGTAGTGTAGTGGAGTTGTAGTTGTGATGTAGTGTAATTAGTGTAGTGTAGTTGCAGTTGCATTTGCGGTAATGTAATGAGTGTAGTGTGATGACATGCAGGGTAGTGTAGTGTAGTCTAGTGTAGTGTAGTGAAAAGTAGCGTAGTGGTAGTCGTAGCTGTAGCTGTAGTTAGTGTAGTGTAGTATGGTGTGGTGTGGTGTAGTTAGTGTAGTGTACTGTAATGTAGTGCAGTGTTATGTCGTTGTAGTTGTAGTTGTAGTTGTAATTGTAGTTGTAGTTGTAGTGGTAGTTAGTGTGTTGTAGTGTATTGTAGTGTAGTGTAGAGTCGTGGAGTGCAGTGGAGCGCAGCGCGGTGCAGCGCAGCGCAGCGTAGTGCAATTGAGTGCAGTGTAGTGGAATGTAGTGGAGCGGAGTGTAGTGTAGTGGTGGGTGTAGTCCAAACAGCTACAAAGCCTTCACGTTTTGCTCACCTTTGACAGCAAGCACAATCCCTTGCGCCTGCCACCCGAAACGACATCTGAACGTCCAAGGTCCAAAGTGGTCCGAACATGTGGTGCTCTAACACTTTGACTTCCAAATGTGCTTCACGCCACAACGGCGTGCACTCTTTCGACATCTCAACTTCTAAAAGTGCTCCGAAGCTGAGGTGTTTTGTGCATTTTGACTTCGACATGTTCTTCGCACCAACGGCGTGCACTTTTGAAGCTTCTCAACTTCAAATAGTGGTCCGAACATGTGGTGCTTTTAACACTTTGACTTCCAAATGTGCTTCGCGCCACAACGGCGTGCACTTTTTCGACATCTCAACTTCCAAAAGTGGTCGGAACATGGTGTGTTTTGTACATTTTGACTTCCACATGTACTTCGCGCCGCAACGGCGTGCAATTTTTCCTCTCTCATCTGGCCAGATGGCTCCGCACCCGCCGCTTTAGCGAGCCTACTTTTCAACCTTCCGGAGCCACAAACCATTAGAACAACGCAGTGTTTCGCGACTTTTCTACCTTTTCGCGCGTCTGCATCTTCTTGCTTCTGACTCTTTCTCTTCTCTGATCTTCTCTCTTGTTCTCTTCTCTTCTCTTCTCTGACTCTTCCCACCTCTGCTTTTCCATCTGTCCATATTGTTGGAAGTTTGACTTCTAAACTTCCTTCGATAATATCCCAATATAGCCCCTATTGTTCTTGGTCCCATCTTGATCCAGATCGGTCTCCCATTGAGCTGTCGAGTTGACCTGTAACCTGAGGCCCAAACCCACAGGGTAGCCACCTGAGACACGCGAAGTGACGGACGTCTCCGCTTTCCAAAAAAAGGTGGGGGTTTGACATCCGGTGAACTATCAAAAAACATGAGGTTCATGGCTAACCTGAGAATTTGGTCCTTTTCTGATGGGTCATGTGGGTTTATAAACAAGAAAAATGTGGTGAATAGTTAGATGTGCTTTTTGAGCACTTGCAACTGGGAAGGGCTCTGTTGATACGCGTTGTTTAAAACATTTTTTTGGGGGGCAGATGTCCTCATCCAAATGACAGTGGGTTAAGGTATTGGACACCACCCTATGAACCCATCAGTTTTTCCAGATATTTGCCCTCCGGGAATCAAACATGGCAATGGAAAATATTCTATTTATAGGTGATTATCCTAGTGAAACCCCCATTTCTAGTGGATTTCCAGCCAGCCGCGTTTGATTACCACAGGGTACCCATAGTTGCTGATGAATTTCCCATTCTTTCTGGCAAGTAATCCTCAGTTTCGTAACAAAAATCATCCAACTGGAATTTTATACTCTAAAAGCATATCCAAACATATTCACACATCACATCCCCAATTGGGAGGCGGTTTTGGAATACATATATTCTATAAGATAGGAATAGCATGGGATATCAGTGTTGGATATATGCATCCCATTTAACCCAACCATATCCCCATCCATCAAATCATGACGGCCACGCGCAGTTCTGTCCCTCAACATTTTGAAACTCATCATATCTGTCCCAAAAAGTATTCATAAAAAACGAGTCATAGTGTTGCTGGCTAAAGGACCATTTTCAACCCCAAAGCCAAGATTTAAATCCTTAGTTTTGATCGGGTATTTCAGATCTTCACCACAGATCTCTCAGATTTTCCCAGCTTTGGCGATTGTTTTCATCCCAACGGCGACTCGGTAGCTTCCCCTGAGCTCCAAACTCAGCATCATCACAGAAGGCGTCAGCACCTGGAGCTGTGGGGGCGATATCGTTGTTTTCATCCACAGGTAGAGGCTATAAATACCATGCCCCTTGTATTCAGCACCACCATTAGTTATTGATAGCCATTAGTGTATTCATAATTGATAGCCATGGATTTCAAATCAAACATGTATGCTATAAGTACCACCATTAGTTATTGATTTGAAACCCATAGCGTTGAGAATTTTCCGAAAAAAACAGCAGTTGAGAGCCTCACCATGTCACCATCTTTGATAATTTCCAGGTTATTCTCCGGTTGCGGTTGATCCATCCCCCAGATTTCTGCGATCTGGGGCTTCCGGACTGGAACCAAATAGCCTCGAGCCTTGGTGGCATGCCAGCACTTGGCTTCATCTCAGCGAAAGCCCGTGGAAAGTAACAAATCTACGGTGTTATAGCCATAGTTACCATATACTGTACCTTTAGTTATATCCCATAGTTACCACTGTTACCAAAGGATATAACCATAGATCCCAATGGCGACAAGATCAGCGTAGAGTTGTCCCAAGAAATCTACGGGTGAACTCCCACGAACCCCCAAACCCAGCATCGCCATAAGATTGATCACCGGTTTGATATCCCCACTGACAGCCACGTGGTGGTTCACCACAAACTCCATGAATTCATGGGATAATCACCCTTTTTGATGGTTAAATAGGTTAAATCACCAACGACTCCATGGAGAACCACAATGATATCACCATGAAAAAAACCCCGCAAATCCTCATGATGTTACCCGTATGTATATATATATATATATTTTTTTCTGCCTGTGATATCCCCACGAATATGAAGTATTTCCTATGTACTGGAAAAAAATCCGCATCTGCTAAATAATTCATATGGATAGTCTTCACATATACTACTTACTATATCTTCCATGAATGATAGGCAACTACAAAACACTGTAAATAATAGGGGGTTATACTGGGATAAACCACCGACTAACTGGTGTTTTTAACCATCGACTTTCTCCGCCGAATTGTTGGATCCTGAGCAAACGTACTGGAGCCTTCGCCCTGGGAAGCGAAGAGGTGGTGATGGTGACTAATGGGAACAACATAGTAGTATAGTCATCTCTATGTCATCTCTATGGAAATCATGGTAGTAGTATAGTCTCTACATATGGAAATTAGATGTAATTAGATACTAATTACTATATATATATATATACTATCTATAGATGTAGGATCATATCTATATTACCATAGTGATCTATATATGGTAAAAAACCATAGATAATGACATATTATGATCATATCTAAAACGCAATGCTAATCATATGCTAATCATCTGTAGATTGTAAGATGATATCTAATATATTATACCTATGGTGCTTCTAACTAAATAATAATAGATGTATGACTACCATAGCAAATTACCATAGTACATTACCATATATATATATAGTATCTATAGATGATGACCATTACTATATTACCATATTACCTTTTTGTGATTCTAACAACCTTTTTCTTGTCGATAACTATGGTTTTCTATGGACGAAAGGGAATCTCAGCTAAACCGCGATGGTGAGTCAACGTTACTGGTGTTTGAGATCTGCCAAACAGCGGTTGGCGACCAACCCAAAAACCATAAATCATAGTTACCCTAGTTTTAAGTTGGGGATACTTATGATATAATGAGGTTACATTTTGTAAGACTAAAACCATAGTGATATCAACCTAGTTTTAAGTTTGTTCATAACTCCATTAACCAAGGGTTGGCCAAGGTAAATGTCCTGATTTTTCACATCACTTCAATGTCGGGAATACAATCTCCAACGTATTTTTCAAGTGATGTTCAAAGGCCCCAAAAAAACCTTTACCAACCCCTGATTCAAGTGTAGTACAAGCCCTACTTAATCTACGTATAAACCAACTCAGCATATCCAACTTGGTGGATAGTTTTTGACCTACCCACATCCATAGTTACTTCACATATACGATCATATCACCATAAACAACTTAGTAGTGTCCCTGAAAATGTGTCTTGTTTCATAAACCCGTGTTCACGATTTTTTTCATGTATCCATTAGTCCATTGTTAAAAAACCCAATATAAACCAAAGTTACTTAATCTAGTGAGCAATGTCACTATCCATTAGTTCGGCACCAACTTGGCTAACCGAATCATACTCAATCCCGATGAACCATCATGCAATCACCATGAAATCCCCTTAAACCAATCGTAAACAAACAGTTAGCTATTGAAAATGGCCATAGAAATAGTGAGTTTTCCCCTTGAAAATGGTGATTTTCCATGTAAACGTGTACGTTAAAACGATAGCCAACTGGTAAATCAGAAGGTAGTTCTCCCTTTTTTTTACTGGTTGAATCCCTAATTTATGAACTAAACATGGTGGTTTTCCCTCTGGTAAATGGAGGTTTACCCTCTGGTAAACATACCAAAAGCTATTGAAGCCATGGCCATAGATAGAAATAGTGAGTTTTCCCCTTAAAAATGGTGATTTTCTATGGTCATGTAAACGTTTACCAGGGGGTATCTATTCAACATGGTGGTTAAAACCATAGCCAACTGGTAAATCAGAAGGTAGTTCTCCCTTTTTCTTACTGGTTGAATCCCTAATTTCTGAACTAAACATGGTGGTTTTCCATGGTCGAATCACCATAGTCGGATTCATTGATTACCATTGGTTATTAATAGCTCACTCATAATCACTATCATTGGTATTATTGGTATTAATAACCATTATTGGTATAAATAACCATAAACATTGTGGTAAAAACCACCATCGAATCACCACCATTGAAAAAGATCACTTCGCATCGCTCTGTCGAGCAGCACCTCTGTGGTGCAGCTTTGCGTCCCATGGGTCCCATGGGTCTCCATGTCTCAGCCTCGGCAATGATTTCACCATGGCCATCACCATGGCCATTCTATGGTGAAATACTGGGATTCTATGGTGATTTTATGATTATTAATGCCAATAATAGTGGTTATATATGGTTAATTTGATGGGATTAAAACATATTGAATATAGATATAACATAACTGGTTAGTGCTTTTGAGCCACCCCTCAGAAAAATGATGGAGTTCGTCAAATGGGATCATGAAATTCCCGATATATGGCAAAATGTTCCAAACCACCAATCAGACGAAATGGTTGAGATTTGGGAGTAGCCCTATTTTAGAGAACCTCCATACCTATGGTTGGTAATCTTTGGTTGAACATGGGAATCTAGTGTGTTCAACATGGCTAAACATAGTTCAAATCACTAGATTCATCATCCAGTTTGAATGGTTGAAGTCACAAGATTAATCATCCCAAGTATATGCGGACATCATCTAGCTTTAATGCAACACATTGGGAGTTATATTTGACAACTGATATAGTTCTGAGAGGTAAAGTGCCAGATAGCCAGACTAACTCTTAGATTTCTAGTGGATATACCTGCAGCGTGATGAGTTTATACACCATCTGTATAGCTGTGTGGCCCGGTCTTGACAGAAAATGGGATTTCAACACCATTTTAGGGAGAGTTCATCACAAAAACATTGATTGTGTCCACAGTTTCACGAAGAAAAGAAGGGTTGTCACCAAAAGGTGTTTCTGAAGCTCCTCTCAATGGGAATAAAAAAAGGATCCATTTTAATGGAGGTACGTAAATGTACCATATTTGTGGCCATATTTTGAGGGGGATATTCCCTTATATAAGCTTTATATAGGCTTTCTATATGGCAGGTGCCTCCAATAAATCGGTTCCTGAAATGGCCATTGATCCTCCGGTAACTTTCTTCTTGAAGCTGACCGTGCCAAAAAGTGCCCAAAAAGTCGACTAGTTCTGAGAGATTGTGGGAGAAATCTGCCTGGTTTATTGGCTATTGTCACCTAGTACACAAAAATGAACTAATAGTACTAATTCAACTATATAGAAATATATTCAGTTATAATCATCAATTTTAATCGTTTTAACTACAACCCATTACAAAATAGATTGTATAATATCTATCTAAGTATCAGCTATAGATAACTATATTCAGTTGTAGTCATCATTTATATAAACAGTATAACTATAACAAATTATGTTTTAGTAGATATAATGTCAACCCTGGATTAATAAACCCCTAGGTTGTTTCATTGGGGGAATAGCATTTAAGTATCAGATAAAATGACTATTAGGGGAGTACCCCTTTAATTAATAAACCATGGTTTATTCATCCAGGGTTGACATTAACTATAATAAGTTTGAAGCTATGCATTAGTAGATATAACTGTGATCAGATGATATATATATGTATACAAATACAATATGATAATATTCTATAGTTAGCTCTATAAACTATCATAACTATCTATCAGTTATATAAAACTATATTCAGTTGTAATTCAGTTGCAGCCATCATTTTTACAAATAGTATAACTATAACAACTATGTATTAGTAGATATAGCTAAAATCAATGGTGTATATGTGTCTCATTTTAACCCATTTCATGGGGATCCAACCTTGACCCACTCAGGACACCCTACGAGGGCGGCGAGTTCATTGAGACGCGTCTGTGCATCTCCCGCCTTCACGGTCCTATTCCTGTGAGGAGAATGGTCTGGGGGTTTAGCCTCTGGTAATTTATGGCCATGTTTAATGGGATTTAATGGGGATTTAATGGGGTTTAATGGGATATCCACTCAATGGAATAATATACCCTCTGGTAATTTGTTACTGTTCGCTATTGAAAATGGCGATTTATTAGTGAGTTTTCCCGTTAAACATGGTGATTTTCCAAAGTTATGTCAGTTTACCAGAGGGTACTGGAGATGGATCGGAAAATAAGGTGCTTTTTCCCATAAATTAAGTCTAACGTTTCAAGATTTAGGAAAATTCTATGGTTCCCCTCTGGCTAATGGTACCCATTTTGGGAAAGGAACATGTGGTTCAGGATATTTGAGATGATGTGTTTTGTCGCATCTTTTCAGTTTTCCACTTTTTTCGATACTGCTTTGGAGGTTGTTATATATTGGGATGGAAGAACAACATGATGGGAAAAACAAGAAGGGTGATACCACGAATACTTTCCGGAAGATGTGGCTAGTGCCATCTGGTAATGAAATATGGTTTGCTCGGAAATCACAAAATTGACTGGAAAACCATAAAACTGCATGAACACAAATGGGTCACATTCCATTGCCAGATAAGAATGCCAGCGAGTAGTACTTAATACCGTCTAATACACCTTTTGACTGCAGCCGCAAAGGGTCGGCAGGTGCCAACCCCTAACTGTAAATGAGACGTGTAGCCACGCGATCATCTTCTTTTCTCCTTCTCTGGGATGTACCATACAGGTACACTGGGAACCTGCCCTCAGACAATCTTGCGTGACCATGGAGATGTGAGACTGCAGCATCAATGTGGTTGCCTTGTGGTGTGGCTTGGCATCCAGTTCATCCTAAGATGGAAGCTTGATGAGTGAATAAAGATCTTCGGCCCTTGAATCTCTCATCCACTCTTGAATTCCAGTGTTACATAATTCTTAATACCTTTCGGATGGGTGTATGTTAATTTTTGAATATTGCATCTGCTCAAAACAAGCTGTTTGCTCCATATTAAATGTTCTGTTCGTATCCATATCTGTATCTACGTGTACAGGTGCACAAAGCTGTGTGTGCATATAACGAACCTACCCTGCACACATAGAAAACATAGAACAATATCACGACCCGCGACAAACAATTAGTTTCCTTTCATGTGGTTGGGGGACACAAAAATCGTAGCTCCAACTGGCTCAATAGGAAATGAAGATACAACCAGTACTATACAAATAAAGATGGGTCCAATATGTATTACAATCCATAATATCTAACCATCCCTATGGCTCCAAACCGCTCCCTCTGGTCATGTCTTTCCCGAAAAAATAAATCACCGAGCGGCCAAATGGGCAAAGCGCAAACCCAATTGCATGGTTTGCAGCACCTCACAAGCAAGCACGTTTTGAGCATGTCGTGATGGAGTGTCAATCATGAGGTTTCTGCTGATATTAATCCCAACAGTTACCCTCTGGTAAACAAACATAGCTATTGAAAATTGCCATTTATAGTTGATTTACCCATGAAAGCTGGTGATTTTCCATCTTTTTTTGTCACGTTTGCCAGAGGATACTCATTAGCTTTACCATCGTATGATTTCTGGGTTGAACTCACCATGGCTGAGGATACTCCGCAATTTTGATGCCCCCGGCAGAAACCGGGAAAGGCGTTTGATCTATTTATGGTGCATTTTGACCCAGAAAATTAGACGAAAAAATTCCCGTTTTCACCTTCCCTTGAAAGGGGGGATTTTCCAGTGCCATCTTTGATTACCAAAAGTATCCCATTATATCCGCATGAAATTCCCCATTCTGATGCGCTTTGTGTGCGACTATAAAATGGCTGTAGGTTCAAATTTTGATGACCATTCTATCACCATTTGCATCCCATGAAACCACCATATCGCATTATGTCACACTATATCCCCCTTAATATCATCCAGGAGTTTGGAGTATCACTAGACTATATCACGAATGATATTTCATACCCCCCAAATCATGGGATATACCACTACCCCCAATGATGGTTATCATTCTATGGCTGTTAGTCAAAACCCTGCTGCGCGGATGATACCCTAACATAGATGGTTAATGGATGTTTCTTCCCTTCTCTGCTATTCCCAACCTAGAGTATCATTTCTTGCCGCTATGAAGGAACATCCATTAACCATTTACTTCCAAAAAAATAGAATACGAATTTCCCAAACCATTATTTCATATTAAGGAACATTCATTAACCATGTACAATGGAAAATGAATAATTTTTTGCCGTTCTAAGAACATGAAACCAGATGAATCAGCTGCAAGGATTGGACGATTGTACACGTGATCGAGCCGAAGAGAAACAGATAAGCTTCCTGTGGTTGAAGATCCTCCACTGTATCAGGTTGCGGCATTTCATATGCAAATGTCAACAATATCACAAATGGAGACTGCAGGTAGAATACTCGACATTGTTCGCGATGCATTCTCACGGTGCTTTTCTGACTTCCAAAACTCTTCAGCATTGAGCAGATAGATTGTTGCTCGCACATGGCTATCTTTTTCGATCAAGTGCCCGGTGGGAAACATCTTTAGATGGACTGCAATTATTGATTGTTGTTAAAAAACAAATCAGTCAGAAAAAATGTATATATAGCCCTTTGATGCATAGAGTAACTATAATTATTCAGATGCTTTGTATTGCTGGTCTAGTTGAGCATATAATCATAACTGTCCGAACTAACAAAGATGCGCAGCATTCATGAAAGTAAATCCAGAAATCATCCTTGAACCATATATTATATATTGATTTCCCTTTTTCTGACTATAGATTATATATATATATATCCAAGATGTAAAATCCTCCAAGCCAAAAATTAGTTTTACAATTAACATTTCCTACTCCAGCAATGTAAAAGTGACTGTTACCGTCATATGAACTAATAGGGTAAAGTAGCTTTGTAATTTGAATTACCTACTTCGAAAATGAAGATGTGGATTTGACACTCATAGTAATTTAGATAGAAAAGCTTCGTAATAGCAACTTTCTACTCTATCGATGGACAAATGGATCTGACCGTCAAAGAAATTTACATGAAAGTAGCTTCGCAATAGAAACTTCATTCATGGTAATCTTTATTAGGTTGTGGCCCATCCCCATATCATTGGTGTAAGGGAAATCTACACTTGTAGGATCATTCCACTTACCCTCTGGTAAACGTCACAAAAAACTATGGAAACTCACAATTTTTTAATGGGTAAATCAACTATAAATTGCCATTTTCAATAGCTATTCTGACATAACCAGAGGGTAACTAGTCACCATCACAACCCATAGCTTTTTGTATGTTTTACCAGAGGGTAAAGCTCCATTTACCTATGGTTTTCCTATGGTTTTCCTATGGTTTTCCCATGGTTTTCCTATGGTTTTCCCATTAAAAACCTTCATTTTCCAACCCAGTGATACATCCGCTCAAAGGGATCCGCTCGGGATCCAATGGATCCAAGGGACAAGGTCTTCTCCGTCATGATGCACTTGGTGGAGTCAGAGCGAGGGTCCTGGGGATATCGTAACTCCAAAAAAAGGGATATGTATATATATATATATGTACATGGATGCTGATGGAATACCTGTATACTTACATCATTTCCCAACATATATATATAAAATAGATAAATATTATATGTAATTCTGTATATATATATGTGTGTTCGAAATATACACCATGTATATATATATATATGTTCGAAAGTTGCTGGGATTATTATTGTAACTCATCGACACTACATAGGTATATCTAGACAGTTCCATAGACCCAGTTCTGGCGAAAGAAATATCCCATGATACCCCGTAATCCTCCCAAGAAATCTAACCCCACAATCGAAATCAAATGTCTTCCCATATCCCCAAAGAATGGTTGGTTTCTTGGAAATACAAATATAAATATATATATACATATACCATCAATGTTTCCCCACTCATATTCCGCTAGTCCCCTTCATATACCATTCAAAATCAATAGTATCCCATTGAAGAATTAATACTCATTGATTATCCCGTTGATATTTCTTTTAAAAAGTAAACTGGTTGGTGATATACCTACCCCTCTGAAAAATCATGGAGTTCGTGAGTTGGGATGATGAAATTCCCAATATATGATGGGAAAGTCATAAAATTCCATGGTTCCAAACCACCAACCAATAAATTTCCATGGCAGGTTTCCTGAAATGGCGGTAACCCCAAATCATGGCTTCAACCATGCCATGGGGATGCCTATAGAAAAAGAACCCACATATTCCATGAATCAATGAATTCGGGTGCCTCCCCAAGATTTGGATTCGATGATTCGGCTGTTTTGTGTTTTCCATACATAGGATCCAAATATTTCCATGAGTTTCAGAAATATGTGGATCAAATTTTTCAATATTGAACACATTTTCAGTATGTTATATATGCATATTCCACACATATTCCATTAAACATTCATGTTTTCAATGAATTCCACTTTCTTTCCCATAATTTTAATGTTTTTTCTTTTAACCGTTTTAACCTGCTCGGTTCCGCCGAACGCGCGGTTCGTTCGGGGATTCCTTGGAGAAGATGCATTTGCGGAACTGGAGCTCCTAGGAACCGGCGATGGGTGTTGTAAGGATTTAAAATAGGATTTCATGGGCTTTGACGGTGTTGTTCATGGTTTTTTTTCATGAGGTTATAAGAATTTACAAGATTCAATGGGATTTCGTTTTAGATTTTACAAAGATATAAGATATAGTGGTAAAAATATGGCATCGGCATTGTCAATGATACAAGGCGGCAGCCAGTGAACATTGATAGCCATGGGGATTTTGGCCATGAGATGGAGAGTTTGTTATGTGACGAAATTGATATCTCCAATTTTTACATTTTAGCTGATAATGATGTATAATATCTTATTATGATGATTATGATTTAGTAAACTAACCTTGGTAAATCATTTCATAAATAGTATTCGCATCTATTCAACCCAATGGTATTGCACCAAATAAATTACAATCTATTCAACCCAATGGTATGATATATTATTATTAATGATTTTGATTTAGTAAACTAACCTTGTATAATATATGATTATGATTATATTTCATAAATAGCTAATGATGCATTTTTACCCATGTAAGCCATAAGGAAAACGAGCTGATGATTCACGACCACCCCATTGAATCCATCGGATCATGGTCATTTTCTGTTAAAAATGTAAAAATGGGCTTTTCGCTGGGGGTTGAAATTCCACCATTTTCAGACATGCCCAAAAGGCAAACAGATCGCACACCCTCAAACATACAAAAAGCGAACTGGGAAAATCACCATTTGGAATAGGTAAATCAACTGTTAATGAGCCATTTTCAATAGCAACATGTAAAATTACCAGATGGCATATATTTCCATCCTCTCCATCCGTATACGTTTAAAGCCCAGCAACGGAGCTCTGATCGCGTCGGTGAAGTTCCTGGAAGGTCGGCAGTAGGCCGGCAACGTGGTCGTTGGTGGTATACCTACCCCTCTGAAAAATATGAGTTCGTCAGTTGGGATGATGACATTCCCAAAATATATGGAAAAATAAAATCCATGTTCCAAACCACCAACGGATAACATCAACTGATTATTTGTCTGAATTTTGATTTGGGAGGATGATATTGCTTGTTTGTTGAAAGATGTTGAAAGCAAGCAAACTTTTGCATCTGTAGCTAGCATGTTTTTTCTTACTGAACATGGTTTCAATGGGGCCCCTGTAGCTGTCTGCTGAAGTCCAAGTTTGTCAGCTATGACAACGTGTTGTCCATTTCGCTGACAAAAAATGTTGGATGAACCAATAGTCCATACCATCCAGTACCATCCCAACAATACCTTCTCGATCTAATCAATGGATTGGTTTAGGGGAAACTTGGAACCGGAAAGCCCCATGATATCCCATGATCTTAATGGGAAAATCGATGGTTTCCGGTGAACATTTTCCCTTAGACCAATCCAATGATCTAAGGATCACCCACCATATCTGGGTGGTTTCAACCCTCAAAATTCACTGTGTAAGGATCATCCAGTGAGGATTGGGCGCCGATGGCCCCTACTTGAAGTGGGGTGCCGATGTTGGATATGGTCCTTGTATCATGGCTGGTTGGTGCAATAACCATCTTGAAAAATGATGGAGTGAAAGTCAATGGGAAGGATGACATCCTTTTTTTATGAAATGGAAAAATGTTTGAAACCACCAACCAGGTATAGTAGGCAAATAATCTATAAAATCTTGGATATGGTCCAACCAGATGGAATATCTGTAGTTCCATGGCTTTATTTTGCCACGTTTCTATATCTGGAAAGCGCCACCGACTGGAGTCATTGACCAAAGTTCTGGGCCCAAAACGGGCCCCGATTTGAACCCCCATTGTCTTGTCACCACTTGTCCTGTCAAAAAGGCCATGTAGTGAGGGCAAAGGCCACTATTTTTTTAGGGATAAAGCCAGTGAAACCATCATTCTTTGGCTAATTCCCGGCTCCTAATGATTAAATCATCTGTTTCCATATATATTGCCGTATGTCAGGAGATATCAGGGGGTCAATTCCACATGTTAGGATAAACCAAACCCACTAAACCATTACTACACATGATACTAACAAACTGAGAAGGTGCTTATATACAGAAACACACCAAAAGGAGTAATCCTTCAAGAAAACAGATAATTCGCATGGAAATCCAGTTATCGGGACACATCATCTTTTCAAAAAACGGCGCCGCTGGAGCCCCAACGGCCGACCCACCTGATTCTGTGCACCGGGAAGTCGAACCACCTGGTCGATGGGTGTAAAAAAACACGAAGAATAGGGATTGCCTAGCAATAATACCAATAATAGTGGTTATTTATGGTTAAATGATGGGATTATATAATATTATATATAGATATAACATATGCTGGTTGGTGGTTGAGCCCTACCCCTCTGAAAAATCATGGAGTGAGTAACAGTTGGGATGATGAAATTCCCAACTGAATGGAAAAACACAAAATGTTTGAAACCACCAACCAGATAATATGTGTTTCACCAACAACTGTGGTGGATTTTGCAAGCACGAAAAGAGAACATGAGGGAACCATCCAGCAGTCCGGAGTTCTGCGACCAATTTTTGTTCGGCTTTAACAAATAAGAAACTGGAATAGCATCAGCAAAACTTGGGGTTTCAAGCTGACCACTCCATGCTGCATGCTACGTAGAAGACCAAATAGTTTAAAACAATACCAAGACGCAAAACAACTATCCAAGTGATGAAATGACAGCTGGCACATGAAGTGGCAAACACAATAATAAACCCTTCAAGTCATGTTAAGCCAGGATTAATAGAGCGCTCTTGGAGTTTACTAATTGGGGGGGGGGTACCATTTTGGTACCAGGTTGTCACTATTTTGGGGAAACCCCTTAGTTTGTCAACGGGTGGTACTGTCAGCATCGATGTATCCCTGACCGTGTGGCAGGTAGTATCCACCCTTGTCTGGACGTAGAACCGCACCTGGTCCTCCCTTTGCATCCATCATCCTCACTCCTGTGCCAGTCTTCAGATCGGCTCCACTGCCACTTGTGCCATTTGCCATTGCTCTTATGTTTCCCTTTTCCCTTTCCTTTTGGCCACTGCGTCGTCATCCCTTGTTGGCATGCTGCCCATAGCCGTAGCCCTTGCCATAGTAGCCCGTATACCAAATAATGAACACACAATGGGCAAAATCAATTATTGGGTTTACCTCATTACCCATAGGATCCATGTCTATCCATGTATGCTATATATGGTAACATTTACCATCAATATACCCCCAAGGTTAGTATATGTATATATATATGCCATACATGGATCCTATGGGTTACTCAGATTTTACGTCAACTGCTCACAGTAAGTCGTTTTTCTCACCAACTGCTCACAGGAGTCGTCAACCAACATACCATCTGGTAATCAAACATGGCAAATCCAGGATACTGTACCCTCTGGTAATTTGTCAAAATAGCTATTGAACATGGCCATTTATAGTTGATTTTCCCATGAAAAACATGGTGATTTTCCATAGTTTTTTTGTAACGTTGACCAGGCCGGGTACCTCCAATAAAATTGGTGACCTCCACCATTTGACCAATAAAACACCACCAAGGGGCTGCTTGATGGACATATCTGACATTGATCAACTCCCCTTGTCGATGCTTCAGGAAGAAGTCACCCGGTCAAGACTCGTCAAGTCACCGTCTCCATCCGTTTCCGACTCGACATGTTTCCTTCATAAAATCCACCCGAGCCATGAAAAAAAACCCCAAAAACAGATCCCATCATCGCATCCCAGTCTTCTGGCTGATTAGTGCAAATTCCTGTGGGTTAGTTCATAATCCCAATAAAGGTATAGGAATATGTTTGGCTGGTTGGTATAACCCCTACAGCCCCATAGAATAATCCCAACAATTCAGATTAGAATAACATTGGTTGGGTAGTACAACTCCCTATTCAGATTGGAATAACATCAACTTTCTATGTACAATCTCCCCTGACCTAACCTATCTAAATCTATCTAACCTGGCTCAACAGAGTTTCTTCACTTTCATGGCCCCCGGCCCTGGCACCCTGCGGCACCCCCCCCCCCCTTCGGCCCTTCGGCCCTTCGGCCCACCTTCTCCAACTTCCCCAGCAGCAGCTCCCCGTGCTTCACGAAGATCTGCAGCGACGTCGACGACGTGGTCAGCGGCGTCTTAGCGAAGGGACGCCACAAGTCATCCCACTTGACCTGCAGGGATTTCCTAGCCATGGTTTTCTGATAGCCTAGATTTTCTATGGTTAAGAACTCCTATAAGTTGGGATATGATCATATAATCAATATAGATATATTTCATCATGAATCTCCACAAGGTGGTTCCCGCATGTGATGTTTGTGAGCCTGTAAAGCCCATGAATGCTATGTCAAGATATCTACCATAAACCATAGTGACCTACAAACCAACTTGGCGAAGTATGGGGCACCACCTTCTAGGGTTGTTTCACCATCAAAGATCTGGTGATATAATTGATGAACGATGGTTGTTTGGGAAACTGATGGGACAATCCCGAAACTACAATGGATGAATTTGAAGACATCTGGGCACTATTTGTGGAATTTTCTTTGCACTATGGGGATTTGCTCCAAAGGGCCAAGGGCCGTCTTGAATTTTCGAGCAATTGGTATACTCAAGGTGACGATAACGGAGGTATTTAATCAACCTAAACGCAGATTTTCATCAGCAAAAATTGCATCTAAACATAACCAATAGAACTTGACCAATGAAGGATATTCATGGGGGATAGTGGGAATTAAACCAAACCACAAAGGGGATATAGTGGGATGCACATGGATGGGTAACAAACAAATGCATATGGGTTTGCAAGAAACTGGGGAATACGAATATACCGTAGTTCAAAGAGGAAAAATGAGGCGTTAATTCTTTGTAGTTGAGGGGGAACCGTTGCAATACAGCGGGTTGGTAAGTATCCTCATCAAAATCACACCATATTAGAACCTTGTTCTAAGGTATCCATCACCAGTGTGGTCATCCCAATTAATGTTAGTGAAGCAATATATGATCCACCATTTCCAATTTATTTTACCAAATATATGTGGTATAGTAAACCATCAAAATAGACATTGCTTTGCTAACATTCAATCCCTATTTTATACCCTCAGCAAAACCCCAACGAAATCCTAACAAACATCTCCACAATATCCCCATCAATTCCCATGGAATCCACATTAAAAAATCCCAGCAAAATCCCTAAATCCATCTAAATCCCAGCAAACATTCACAAATTCTCATTTCCACCATGAAACCATATGAAACCATATGAAACCTCCATATTGTCCAGAACTTTTCCGCTCTTTCTGGGTGAACTCATGGGCATTTTCCGTCCCGGAACCTCCTGGATGGCGCGGAAGGCTAAGCGCAGTTCCGCCACATACAGCGCGGCCAAGGCCACCGGGATGCTGTTGGGCGTCATGCCTGCTTTTTTCTTTGGGAATGGGTGAGTTATGGTGGATTTATGACATTTCAGGTTGATCGGAAGGATGATTTATGGTTGATCGTGGGGTTTACTTATGAACCAATATGATGTAAGATTATTAATTCATATGGTTTATTCTTCTTAGTTTGCTCATGGTTCACTCATGTTTTTTTGATGGCTTACTTCCGTTATGGATTAGTCGTTGCTTTATGGGATGGGATGATGATGGGGAAATGTGTAAATCTCACCGGTTGATGATGTCAGATGTCATATACCCTGCAAACTGCACAGATCCAACATTTCGGGTTTCGAGGTATTGAATACTTGGGGGGAAGAGCACCCAGAAAGCATTTAAGTGCAATTGGTGCTCAGTTTTTCTCCAGTTCAACCGGCAGACCATCAACTACTGTAACAATGTCCCAAACGTTCTAACACCCCCACATTATTTGATAGTCTTGGGGGAGGTGAGATACCCGGGTCGATTTAACCTTTGGATATGCCTCAGCAATGAGAAATCCATTCAAGTCATTGTCATGGTGAAACAGGGGATGCGGCTCATTCTTCATACTCCATCAGGACCGAGAATCCTGGATAATTTCATAACCTATGATCGATCATCCCTATCAAAAAATCAGAGCTATCGGATATCAATTACTATTCAAGTTGCTGGTTGGTGGTTTCAACCAACCCCTCTGAAAAAATCATGGACTTCGTCAGTTGGGGCCCGATGACATTCCCAATATGATGGGAAAGTCATAATCCAGTCATGTTCCAAACCACCAACCAGTGATTATTAACCACTATTAACCATTATTAACCATCATTACCACATAAAACATCACAGGATAGGTGCCTGACTGGATAGGATCCAACTTCCATCTTCAAGCCGGATCTCTAAATCAAATCGCCCCTGATGGCCGCTGCCAGGGGCTTTTCTGCCCCTCATCCCCACCTGGACGTTTTGCGGCCTGCGCAGGGGCTCAACTCGAAAGTTTGGGGGTCAGGGACTCTGGTGGAATCGTTTTGAAAAACTGGTTGGTGGTATACCTAGCCCTGAAAAAATGTTCCAAACCACCAACCAGTGATGATTAACCATTATTAACCATCATTAACGACTATTATTGGTATATAATCACCTCAAGATTTGGAAGGCTTTGAGATTTCTTTTTTTTTGGACCCATCCGACCCAGATCGCCAAAACCTCCATGGCTAATTCGGGGAGTTCCCAGCCTTAACCCTGATGACACAAGAGGGTAACGTTTCAGTACATAGTGGTGCCCCATAGATAGTGTTCAGTTGGTTTATAACTACAACAAGTAGGACTTATGGTAGATATATCTATAGTTGATGGGGGTTATAAACTAACTTATAACTGGGGGTACCACATTGTAGGTTTCCCTCCCATCAGAACCACTCCGCAATGGCGGGTCTTTTTTTCGACGTGCCGTGGGCAGGTCAAGTGTCGCCACCTGTCACCTGAGCGCCGAATGTGTTGAAAATGGATCTGCTGGTGGGGGATTTCCATGATATTTACCTCAATGGATTGATTTAAGGGAAAATTGGAACCGGAAAGCCCCATATTTCATGGGAAAATCGATGGTTTCCGGTTAAGATTTTCCCTTAAACCAATCCATTGATTACCTTCATAGAAAACATGTCAGAAAGAAATATAAATTTTGACTCCAAGTAAAACTTGTACGGATTGTAGTCATGTATCTGTATGAGCAATAGTTTTCCGACCAATGTCCTGAAGCAATTTTCATCAAGACAGGTGTTGATACAGCTAAGGGAAGTACCCCAAAATGGGAGCTTTTGTTAGAAAACGTGATAGACATCCGTAGCTCACTGGTCACAAATTTTGACATGCCGATAATATGATAAGGATAGCAACAAAATCTGACACTAGAACACGTCTCGTTTGTTTCGCTTTAAGAGTTTTCCCATCGAATGGGAACTTTCCAGCCAGCCCCGTTTGAGTGCCGGAAGGCAATCCAGTGTGCCAACCGAGTTGATGCAATTTTATCCCTTTTTCGCTAGTTGAACTAGACACCCCCATCAGGTAAACCACGGAAGGTCTACACATTTGTATTGTTTGCATCACCGCATGTACTAACCCTTCCCTCATTTGTGTTGGTCAAAAATCCATTCAAACAACCATTGGAAAGAGGGTATGATGGCCAGCAAGGTAGCCTATCATGGCCAAGGATACCGAGCCAAAAACCATGCGTCTACTTCTCTATGGCTAAACCACCAAGCCAAGAGTAAACAATTCGCTAGTGTGAATCACTATCAAAATTACATCACCATCCAAACATGTAAAGCTAAGCACTTTATAGGTGGTTTGCTGTCTATGGATATTCTAGAAGAAAAACAACCCCAAACAGTTTGTTCGGCTTCTACTTACCTTCCGTTTTTGGTCATTTCTGTGTATCCAACTCTTCCTTGTTGCAAATGACAAGACAGGAATCGTTGATCCCCCAAAATAACTGCAAGAATCCATTCAGGAAATCCACCCAACCAGTGAAAGAAAATCTGATCAATCAAACCAGGACTATATCATCATTTCTTGTAGACACGATGCGTTATTCTCTTGCTTCCAAGACTTATGGCCAATCTTAGGTACCCGGCCAAAAACAAATTGGCCCATCATCATGGTACATCCCCGTCATTTGACGACGATCAAGAGATTTTTTTCGTGCCGATCACCGATCCCCCGATGGTCAGCGCAGACTTCAAATGTGCATCCATTAAAAAAGTGGTTTGGTTACCCTGTGGTAAACTAACATAACTATGGAAATTGGCCCATTTATAGCGGATCTACCCATTATAAATGGTGATATTCCATAGCTATGTTAGTTTACCAGAGGGTATATCTGTCTATATGTCGTTAATGGCTTGTGGAAACCAACATCTGGGGGCACTGCCTTGTAGTAACGATCAGCCAAGGTTGACTCACTGCACCGAGGTCTAGGTTTTAAAAAAGCGCTGGTGCTTGTGTATGCCCTGAATATCCCTAGATTTCACTGAAAAATCCCCATTGTATACCATCTGGTGATTTAACATATTGAACATCACCATACCATTTTAAATCGCTATGTTAGTTTACTGGGGGGTATCATGATATGCCATGTTTTTGAGGTCACATCCCTTTGTCATTAAGCATTCAACAAGGTTTATCCATCAACGCCATAAAACCCAGGAGCTTTGGGTGCCGGGAGCGTCGCCAGCAGGCTGGCTATCCTGAGGAAAAGAGTCTCCGTGCTGAAGCAACGCGAGCCGGGGCTGGTTTGGTGGTGATCCAATGGTGAGTTAACCTACAATCCATGGTGATTAAACTGGGGATACAGTGGGAATATGGTGTATATAATGAAGATATAAAATGGGAATCTAATGGGATTTACCATCCGGTGTCAAACATGGCTTGCTGAATCCATTCAGTTTGGGGATTTTCCTGCCATTATCGGAGGGCACATGTGGAACCATTTATATGGATATTAATATGTATATAAATCTGGTGTTTCCATACATTTAGGATCATTTAGGTATTTATCGACGATTTGTCATTTTTTCCAATCTTTTTTTTGTGGCTATTCAATATGGATTAATACATGAATTACCATCCGTACGGCTTGTTCCATGGTAATCGATAGGCTAACATAATTATGGATTAACACGGCAATCTCTGGGTTACTACACAGATATGAATTATCCTTCTTCTTCAAAATAGTGAGACTGGACCATCCTCCAACTAAGTTAGTCCCCGGTTCTGGTTCTCTGGCCCTTAAAGCTGCAAAACACAACACCCAACCTTTCACCATTTTTGATGATTGTGCCCGCCATTCCCTATATCCCCATCACTATTTTTTAATTAATATGCCCAAATATCAAGATAAATCGCAAGAACGTATCTCCAATTGTTCGTCATATCCCCAGTTCAATAGCTCCAAAATCCATGAAACTACTATGAACGCAAAATATTTCCATTATATCACAACTTTTCTTGGCTACTATTGGATATTAAGCGTTCTGAACCATAACTAGTTGGTGGTTTCAACCCCTCTGAAAAATGTGAAAGTCAGTTGGGAATATGATTCCCAATATATGTCAAAATAAAAATGTTCCAAACCATCAACCAGATAATATTTGACCGCTATATCCAATTTTTGTAATCCCTAATGGGTCTCTGTAAAATGAATGATGAACACCAACTCGATGAAAACCAATTTTGGTCCAATGAACCCATCGACATTTTTCGCCAGTTGTTCACGATGACAACCCACATATGAAATGGAAAATAAAACATGTTTGAAACCACCAACCAGTGATTATTAACCATCATTAACCATTATTAACCATTATTCCCGTTATATATGGGAAACATGTTCCAAACCACCAACCATATGTGGAATATTAAGCAATATGAACACCATTGGATTGATCACTATATCCCACCATGATAGAGAAATATTAAAATCACTATACAAAAAAACCATGTTTGATCACTATATCACTTTATCACTTTTATTGATCATTTACCTCCTGGTTATGACTAACATAGCGGTATAGATGGCTCATAGAAATAGATGGTTTTCCGTTCTTGAAAATGGTGATTTTCTATAGCCACGTTAAATCACCAGAGGGTAAATCTCCATTTTCCTATGGTCTTCCCATGGTTTCCCCATTAAAACCTCCATTTTCCAGCGGCTAAATCCACTGATCTGAGTTTTTTTGGATCCCCATCACTGCCTCGGAACTTTCAGTACCGGCATACCGGCTTCGGCAGCTTCGGCACCTGGCACGATCTGGTGCTCTGGTGGCGCGTTATGGATTTTTTTAACATAATTAGCTATTGAACATGGCCATCATAGCTATTGAACATGGCCATTTAGTTCATGAATTTTCCAAAACAAATGGTGATTTTCCATAGCTATGTTAGTTTACCGGAGGGTACAAAGAAACATGGGGATAGAACTGATTTTGCGTATGATATGTATTCTTCCATAGCTTTTTTTTGTTTTTTGATGGGTTTTGAAGTGGTGCTTCATGGTTAAAATTTGCCAAAGACTTTGCGGGGGTATCATGGGACGCGCATCACATGAACCAATGGAGCTCAACTGCCAGATCTTAAGCAACCAAGACGGGGATAGAACAGCGAAAAAAATGGATGTTTTCTAAGTTCAACAACAACAATACCCCTTGAATGTGGAAGCCGATAATCAATGGTTGGGTTTTGAGGTCCCATATTTTGCCCACATGAGGCGTTGCCGGACGTTGCCACACGAAAACAAGTGGGTTTGAGCAGCACGATTCGGCAAGGTGGTCAATGGGAAGGATTCTCCCTTTTTTATGAAATGGAAAATAAAATTCCATGGTTCCAAACCACCCAGATATGCTCGGAGTTCTGAATGATTCCCTGCGATGGTGATGGATGGTGAACATCTGCGGATGAAACATGGACCCAATCAAGATCCCACTTGAAGCCACCTCAACTGCTGCAAACAGGCAGCTATTTGGTTACCGAAAATTCATCTAGGCCCTCAAATAAGGCAGATTTGTTTGAAGATTTCCTGGCAGACTCACAGCATCTGATGGTGCGATAGTATCAGAGTTATTCAACGTCACTTGGCGTTTTGAATAGCCTCTAGGAATCCAATTGGAAATCGCCCATAGAAACATGAACACAGATGGGTGATGCATTGCCATGCTAATCGCAAGGGAAACTTCAGTGGATGAACGCGCAACTTCATGGAATTCATGCTGTTGCAAACATGTGATTTTCAGTGCTCCGAAACTCCAAAAAGGTACCCTCTGGTAAACTAACCTCATATCTATTAAAAATTGTCCATTTATAGTTGAGTTACCGATTAAAGATGGTGATTTTCCATAGATTTTTGTTAACGTTTACCAGAGGGTATCCGTTGGTTATCTAGATTCTCTAGATCTTATCCAATATAAATGGGTAAATCAACTATAAATGGCAAGTTTCAATAGCTATGAAAACGTTTACCAGAGGGTACCTGAAATCTGCCTTTCGCACTTTGATGGGGAAACTCTCCCGATTTTTCCCAGGGGCATGGTCCACCTTCGACCGCCTCGCTGATGTCGGCCTCGGCCTTGGCAGAGATGAGATATCTGGGTGATGAGAAAACATGAATAAACCACGAATGATGATACTATTACCATCTGGTTATTTAACATAGCCATGGAAAATGGCCCATTTATAGATTGTTTACCTATTCAAAATGGTGATTTTCCATGGCTATGTTAAATAACCAGAGGGTATATTATCCCATATTGGCCTGGATAATAATTCTTCGGTATCACTTGGATCATTTGATCAAAATAAAATGAATAATGAAAATGGCAATATGATTACATGATATTATATGTAGATAACATCACCCATGATAATCAATGGGATAATATTCATTCAACATGAAAAAATCAACATGAAAAAATGATCATCCCATATATCCCTAAGATTACATCCCATTAATGACCATCCATCCTTAACGTGATGGATCATAATCCTCTTACGGAATACATGATTACATGAGATATCATGGGATTTCAAATGTACTCATTTGGATAAGATTGCTAATATTTTTTTATCATGGCAAACAGTTGTTTACATTGAGACATCATGAAAATCAAGAGGGGCTCTGAATCCAATCATTGCATGATAATCACTCCAACAGATAAGATTATGTGGGATGACAATCCCATTCTCATAATCCCAAAGAATGCTTATCCAACAAAAACGGGACTATACTGGGATAATAGAAAGATAACCAAGATAACCATCAAAATGGGATTATAACATTTGGCCATTCTGATGCTATGACGGATGTCGTGATGGTAAAACAGGTACTTATGGATGATATCAAACTGCAAGGATATCAAGAAAGGGATGAGTTGGGCCCATGTTGGGCCATCAACCACCGGTTTCACTATTCCTATTATGATCCATTAATGCATACATTCATATACTATCATCTCATATTCTCATTGTCAGTATGCCACTGGATCACTTGGTGCATTTCAACCAATGAAGATAGGTCAAAAGACCTGGCTGGGAAAACCCACGGAAATTTCCCACGGGATCATCGTTCATCTACGGAAAAATAGGGTAAACGTCGCCATCACACAGCACCAGTTACACCCAGTCCGGGTGCCCTGCCGCACGCTTCAGGGACCTGGGCAGCGGGTTGCAATGTTTTTTTTTGAGGTGGCACCCCAGTTGCTATGGTTTTTGTTGGCTTATTACTACAACTGTTGAGTTTCTGGAGCCACAGAACTGCGCCCACGTTGCAGCACCAGTCATAGGTTGGACGATAACAGGTCTAGGGTATTTACAAAGCACATTGTTATAGGCAATATCTTGCAGTTGGTATCATGTATCATGCCCATCTCGACTTAACATACAGCCCGGTCAGTTGATGAGCAGAATGGCAAGGACCTACATCTGGGCAAATTTCATAATGATTCGCCAAACGGAAAAAATCGGTCAGTTCGGGTAGTCACCCTTGCATTCGGCATCATTTCCCAACAGGGGCAAATTCTAAGGGATCAACATCATTTACTACTTGTCCAGCTGTGCGCCCGCCATGGGCAACTCCAAAATATGCACCAAGAACTAGCGCGAAAAAAAACTGCAATTACAAGAGAAAGGGGTTCTTTGCAGCAAAAATTGAGTTTCATTGGCTCAAGATCAGTTGGCGCCGCTGTTAATTCTGGACAGCAGCGAACAAATTTTGAATGCTCCCCGTGACTGCGCGAAAAAGTCTCCGGTATCGATTCTTTACGGGGCCGGCCTACTCAAATAGTGATGTGTAGCCGCTGTATACCAGGCGAAAAAGAGACTTGTCGAAGTGGGTGGTTTGGGATACAGCGTAAAATCTTCCCCAGATGTAGTAGCTGCTTACGTTCAAGAATTTTGGACGCTGAAATGTCACCACTCCTTAGCACTTCTGCGTTCGATATTCTGGGCAAAAAGGATGGCGGTATCCCGAATATTCACAGGATAGACAGCAAGCATCTGTTCTGGAAACTATCCATGCGCCGTTTTTCCTGTTTCGTCAGGACCAATGAGCACAAACTGTAAAAAAGAGCCTTGGTTCGACTACAGCCTTGAACATTTACAGTTTTGGGCAGCAGTGTAGTGATAAATGTTTCCAAACTTTTTGGAGCGCTGCAAAATCACCTTTAGAAGTGCCAATGCGTCTAGACAACAGACTCACATGTTTACCATCTGCGGTTAGCATTGGTCCCCAGATGCAGCAAAGAATTTTGCGTTTGTGCGTGCTGTGAGGCTAATCACCAACATCCAAGGTTCCAGGTCCACTGGGCAAGTGCAAGAACAGCTGTGATGCAACTGTACCGATGTGGGGAATCCGCGATCGACCAGGCAGGGCAGCTGAGTCTTGTCTGATGGGGGTGACCTGGAGCGAATTCTGATGGACCAATAGCTAGAGTGGTCTATTTCACTGGCTTCACTGTTGGATGTTTGGTTGATCTATATTCAAATTTAGATGGCTTTTTATGGACCGGCTTTTTTTTAAAAAATTGGGATCGCAGCTATGCTGGCTCTGCCCCATGGTGTTGGGTGATTTTCCACACGAAGCCTCCAATGGGGTGCACCGAACATGCCCGAAAGCCGAGCTCCATGTTTTTGCCATCTCCAATGGTAGTTCATCCTACCCTTCCGAAGCTCAATTTTTTGCAAGGCACCAGACTAGCGCTAAGGTAATCCTGTTGGTTCACAACATCTGGATTGAAACCATCAACAAAAAGGATGCTGTTGACTATCGCATTGTATCCCATGATACTGTGGTAAATCCATATGGATGTTATTAATCCCATAAAGGGGCATCATGTGGATCATGTGGATGTTATTAATCCCATTGACAACACAATTTCATGCTTTTTTTTAATCCACATGAAATTGTCATAAAAATCAATAACCACCGCCAGGGTACTTTCCCGCCCCCGCGACAGCGTCCAAGTTGCGGCGCTTTCTGTTCACCGCTTTCTTCGTCCTTGTGAGAAAGGATCTGGTGAACAAAAACCGAAGGTGACCCCAAAACGGTTCGCTAAAAACAACCAAAATAGGGGTGGATTTCGATCCACTATATTCATGGTTGGCGAAAAGTTGTTGTCATGGATATGATTGATTTGACATTGATATAGTGCTTACATATGATGATAGACTTAAAGTATATTATCATATTTACGCACTAAATATAAATACAAATGTTAAATCATTTTTTGTTGTCAATGTCTTTGCGATATACGCTTGTAGTTGTTATCACAAAAAGACACATGGCATCACCACGTGCTCTCCACTGATCAGCATGATCATAATATATTACCACATATTATTACATACATGTTTGATTGTACCCTCTGGTTCTTTAACATAGCCATGGAAAATGGCCCATTTATAGATGGTTTACCTGGGTTTACCTATTAAAAATGGTGATTTTCCATGGCTATGTTAAATAACCACACGGTAGACAAAAATGTGCACGAATAAAAATAGCTTTGAGAATATCAATCATAGTCAATGATAATGGTGATAACAACAGCAGAAGCAACAATTTTCTGGTAGTCTTTTACGGACCAGAAAGCTGGGTAAGCAAATTTCCATGGATAGTTTACCGGCCTGAAAGCCAGACATCAGTTCCACAGAACCACACAGGATGGGGCCCCCAGCTATAAGTTAGTTTATAAACCCCATGAGTATGTGATCAAATTTACCCAAATAGTAAACCCCATTAACATCCATTAACTATAGTTTAATATCTACCATAAACCATAGTTAAACCACTTATTTTAGGGAACGTAGCTATCTTGGGGGTCCCATCCTGTAGATCAGAAGCCCGTCCACCTAATAGCCCAAAATATTCAGCAAGCATAAACACCGAGAATATGGTCCCAAGTATATGTAAATGCTGAACTAAACCATGATTTCTTGCTGGTGATTAATGTAGAGGTAAAGGGATTCTTGAATTCACACTGAAGGCCACAACCATGATTGGATCCAAGCTTGAGCCATTTTTTTTCTGGGATGGCTATCATATTTTGGGGAAGGAATGAGCAAACATCAATAAACATCGATAGGCCATGGTAAACTTGTGATATTCTGACATGTGACATGCAAAATATCAAGTGCGACTCACCGCATCAATTGTGACGAGGTGGTTTCAGCTTCTTTTTCCCTGGTGATCACATGCTTGAAAGAATGGCTTGCTGACATGGGTGGAGTTCAACACTGTCTACCTTAAAACCATTCAACTATCAAATCATCAATCTTAATAGGATTTTCCATTCTAAACCATCCAGCTATTGAGGATCCCCTTTTTAGGATGGAGTTCCACACTTTTTTTTTCAGACAGTTTGTCGTTTTTGTTTTAAATCGTCCATCCCTAAAGGCTGATGCCCGACAGAAAACCAACCTCCGCCGGTGGATCATTCATCTTCCCGGCTTTTGACAATTTTTTTTCACCAATATGTTTTCCAAGTTTTCACCACCATTCCCATCATCCCCCGTTCACATTAAACACTCCCAGAAACCATGGTTTAGTAGATGTACACATATTTAGGACCATACAATAGGGGTGTGGTTGTTTAATATTATAAGGGTTTGCATTTAGCTTGTATTAAATTATTAAATCACAATATTATATGGGGGTTTCTCAAAATAGGGGTACCCCTAGTTATCATCCATTTTGTGTTAGGATTTTCCATTCTAAACCATCCAGCTATTGCAGTACCCCAGTATCACCCCTTCTCATATCAGAATATATTACAATCCCAATGTGTTTAACACAATTTCTTATTATAAAAGGTGTGTTATATTAATCTATTTAATATCAATATATGATTGGATTAACAACTGTCAATTTTATGATAATTATCCCATACCATGAACAACAGGAAATTGGATTGTATTAATCTTCCTCCAACTATAGTATCATAATTAATCGAAGGAAGTTTAGAAGTCAAACTTCTGACAATATGGACAGATGAAAAGCAGAGCAGGGCAGAGGCAGAGAGAAGAGAAAGATTAGAAGAGAGAAGAGTAGAAGAGAAAGAGTCAGAAGAA
>Ga0126342_10001580_pt1 | contig 32607 bp, 25 predicted proteins | sample Cyp1metagenome_FD_92528 | JGI IMG/M metagenome (GOLD analysis project Ga0126342, IMG submission 92528) | Coral microbial communities from Lord Howe Island, Old Settlement Bay, Australia - Cyphastrea 1 metagenome | ecosystem: Host-associated > Invertebrates > Cnidaria > Coral ...
AAGGGAAACTCTTTTCTCAGCACTGGCCCGAGCAGCGCGAGAGTCCTCAGCGCTCTTGACGTTGGCTGAGTAGAGCCTGAGCGCTCGGATATGTTTCACAGCGCTAACAACCTGATCGTTGGCAGTGAACGCACAGCAGCGCTGTGCCACCTACCCTTGAGCTCACTCTCGGGAGCTTCCCACCCCGTGCAGCCTATGCACCAAGTGTCGTTTCCACTAGGAGCACTTTGGTGGCACTTAGCACAACTCATGGACTACCCTGATTAGAGCCTAGAGAAATAACGGGCGATCAAACGTTCAACAGCATTCACACAAACAGTTCGAAGAACAATTTTGTACTACAAGAGTTGCACAAAGTGCTTCCCAGTACTATTGTGTACTACAAGACTTGCACACAGTACTTCCTAGTACTACTTTGTACTACAAAGCTTGCACAAAGCACTTCCCAGTACTTCTTTGTACTACAAAGCTGGCCTTGATGCAGCCACTCCAAAACGATTTATGATGTCCAGCTGCAAAAGACAATAGTATTACGCATGCAGCCGCGGCACCGAGCAACCTTGACTCAGCCATGACAATGCAATATCGAGGTAAGGAATTGCAAAACACAATATAACTACATGCAACAATGTGAGAAATTGCACCTCCAAAACGGGATCTCGGCGCCAAAGCAAAAAGAAACACGATTTTGAAGCACTGTTTAAAAGGAATTTTGAAAGGAAAATCACCGGCGCCAAAATGAAGAAAATCTGCTGACAAATCACTATCGCAGCGCACCCGCCGCACACAGGAGGTACCCTTCATTGTTGGCTGCAGCCACTTTACACGGAAAAACACAAGGTTTCGTGCCCCGGCTTTCTCCCCAACACAAACCACATGAAACATTCATGCAGCCATTACAGTGTGTTTTTTGCAGCATCACGTGGCAAACCCGATTGTATCTAGTCACCACTTCCCTTAGTCACCACTTCCCTCAGTCACCATCCTTCGTCACCACCCTTCGTCCTCACCCTTCGTCATCACCCTTCCTCCTCACTTCCCTGAGTCACCACCCTTCGTGCCCTTCTTTGATGTGATGTACTGTTATGTGATGTAAAGTCTCACACCACCCTTCGTTCCCTTCTTGTATGTGATGTACTGTCATGTGATGTGTGATGTAAAGTCTCACCACCCTTCGTTCCCCTCTTTTATGTGATGTATTGTTATGTGATGTAAAGTCTCATACCACCCTTCGTGATGTATTGTCATGTGATGTAAAGTCACTTCAACAAAAGTCATCTGTAACTTGGAAGATTGCTTCCCAAGTTCCTTTGATAACTATGGTTTATGGGGAATACAATTGATATCAATATTTTTCATGTAATGGGTTATGGGTTGTATCATGGGATTTACCCTCTGGTTATTTAACAGTTCGCCATGGTATAGATGACCCTAATCGAAAAAGATGGTTTACCGAACTTACTAGCATGGTGATTTTTCAGATCGCAAACTGTGAATGTCATAACCAGAGGGTATATCCCATTATATTTCCATGAAATATCCCATTAAATATCCCAATAGATATCCCAATAAACCACTATATTCCATAGCTATTAAATCCCATTAAATCCCATTAAACCACCATTTTCCTATGGTTTGCCCATTAAATAGTCATAACCAGGTGGTAATATAACAAGCAAATTAGTGCTCCGGTCTTCAAGTGGCTCAAGTCAGTCTTCCAGGGTCGATTTCCGGGGTTTCATGAGATCAAAAAAGAACTGGCAACAGCAACAATGATCCAACCAATGATGATTGGATGATTGGTTTATCATTTTCAGAAATGGATTAATATCATAAATATCCATTCATAGTGCTTAATATCTATATCTATAGTGATTAATAAGGGAAATAAATATGGATTGGATGATTGGATGATTGGTTTTTCATGGAAATTTTATGGGAAATATATGGGAACTGCATGGTGATGTATGGAAAATATATGGGAACTGCATGGTGATTTATGGGACATATGTGGGAAATATATGGGAAAAATATGGGAAATGTATGGGAAATGGGAAGATAGTATGAAACTATGCTGATCTTATGGTGATTTATGGGAAATATATGGGAACTGCATGTTCACATCAACAAAATGCTGGGATATATGTTGAAACTCTAGTATTTGATGATTGGATGATTGGTTTATCATGAAAAGGCGCGGTAAACCCTCTGGTAAACCATAGGAAAACCATAGGAAAATGGTGGTTTAATGGGATTTAATGGGAGTTTCCCTCTGGATTAATATCCATTCATAGTGATTAATATATCTATAGTGATTAATAAGGGAAATAAATATGGCTTACCCTTTAGTAAACATACAAAAAACTATGGAAAATCACCATTTTTAATGGGTAAATCAACTATTTCTATGGTCATTGATGGAAATATAACTATTGATAGAATTGCTCTATAAGACTTGGATATATAACTGTAATACCAACTATATACCAATCTTATCCCAGTTACATATATATATATACACATGTATGTATATATATATGTATTCTGATATATGCAATTGGTGGCTTAAAACTGGGATATATTTAACTTATGATATATGATTATCCCATTTTTGAGCATTGGTTGGTGTCGTTTAAGTGACCAGTTGACTATCCCCAAAGGCACAAACAAACCCCTTTTTTGGGCCAGTCCTGGACATGTAGTATACCATTGTATTCGATTATATACCACAGGATGGGGCCCCCAAGATAGCTAAGTTGGTTTATAAACCAACTTATAACTGGGGGGGCCCATCCTGCATGAATGTTTGCCTATGAGTTCGTTCTTCATCGGCCAACAATTCGGAATTTTGGGCATCTGTGTGTCCTGGAAAAAAAGACATGTCTGCGTCCAGGACGGTTTCTTCTGTAGAAAGATCCACCTTTTTCCCGAAACCCCAGGTGCATCCACAAAACAGCTGGAACTTACCCCCAAGTCCTTGATCCATTTAAAGGAACCACTTTCCACAGAATGGTGCCTGTAAATAAGGCACCCCAACCCTTCCCATTCATCCCATTCTGTGGAGGAAATGGCAACTTCCCCCCCAAGGGTCCCAAGTCCTTGATGGTATACTTCTTCTCCACCAGTTGCTTGTCCTGATCAGCGATTTGTCGCTTCAATCGTTCGATCAGTTCGCTCTGATCGACGACTTCCGGCACTGGCACTGGAGGTAAGGGGCCTCCTTCGCCTTCTTCCTGGTGGCGCTGGTGGTTGAGCGATTCATCGCAGATCTATGGTAGATATATCGAAGCGAACCAGCTACATAGTGGTACCCCCCAGTTATAAGTTGGTTTATAAACCCCATTAACTATAGATATATCTACCATAAGTCCTACTTATTGTAGTTATAAACCAACTTAGCTATCTATTGGGCACCACTATGTAGGAACTGGTTTATAAATCAACAAAACATCACTGGGCACCACCTTGTATGGGTAAATTGCCAAAATCGCTGTAGAGTATGACTCAATATTGGATCTTTTTTTCACTGGATGTTCGTCCTATAATTTCACACAATGTCCTGATCTTAAACAGCTGGCTGTTCAGTTTCCGAGGGAGGTTTCAGAGATATTTCAGTAGCTCCTTGCCCCACAATTCAGTCGGGTAAGTAGGATTAGTCCACTTAGAACTAGGGTTATAACCCACTTACGATTCGTGGGGTGAGCCACCAAGTAGCCCAATCGACTTTCCAGGCCTTAAGCAAAATTCAGGCCCAGTGAATTGCGAATGGGTCGTGTGGTGAAGCAACAAATTTAAGTGGGAAATGGGGCCTCAGTGAGTTAACAAAATGGGGTCACAATGGAAGGACCTTGCGGACCTTGCAATGGGAAATTGACTTTAAGAGTAGACCAACACCAAAGTGTGGTTGCTAGGCTATGGCTTCCGTATAGTTGTCGGCATAGTTTAATCAGTCATAATTCATATTGGATCTAATCAATACATTATCATATATAGTTTTATGATTTTATATTATCATATTTCATATTTTATATTCATATTCAGTTATAATTTTATATACTTATATACATCATCCCCATTCTTATTGGCCGATGTGCACCGGCGGCCCAGGGTTCCACTGCGGATTGCTTGTTGAGTGGATTCAAAAGCCATGCCCAAAACTCATGATCAACCAGTAATACACCACCTGCATATACACACAATTATGTCACTATGTGTATGTATTTTTCTCATTCTGCACCCAGAAGCGAATCCCGCTGCGGCAGCTTGCAATTGTCTCTTTTAATTAACTCCTCCTAGCACTGGCCAGCGAAGTCAGCTCCAATGTTCGTGCCCATGTCTTTACAGTGCATAGTGGCACAGCATGACAGAAAAGCTGGCGGCATTGGCTGGAGGTCCTTGCCCTCACGGGAAGGGAATGAGTTAAGGAATCCTTCAGCTATGGCTCTACAAAAAGCTGGTGGGTATTCCTTTAACTTGGCCGTTCGGAAATTGCCGTGCTCATCAACCCCGATCGTTTGCGTTTTGGGGAGATTGCGGCAGAGAGCATTGGCCCGAATGAATTGTGGCAATGTCGGCATGTTGAGCGTGAGCAGGCCAGTTCGCTTGGCACTGTCAGCACCCAACAAGCCCTGTGCACATTCCAAAAGGTCAAAACCCTCTAAGGAAAGCAGCATCCGAATTAGCGGCAGGCGCCAGATGCTCGCAGCTTGCTTGTCCGTCGGCTCGCCCGGATGCTCAAGGATTCCGCAGCCACCAGTGATGTGCAAGGCGCTCATCGCCAAAACGCTAAAGCCAAGAAGAACATGTCCATGTCATGTAGTTGGAGCATCTCCTTGATGGAGACCGAATGCATTCCCCATAGCTCAGCCCGCGTTCGGATGATGCGTGGACCTTTCTGTTTGGCAGAGGGCAGGCAAGGATCAACCTTGCCTCGCGCTGCTGACCACGTGCAACAGGGTGGTCCACTGAGTAGGCCGATGACCTTGCCGTCTAAGATGGCGGCCAACCAAAACTTCTGCACTTCCTCACGGCCGATGTTCCCCCATTCCTCGTTAATCACGATGTCGAGGGAGATGACCATGACATCTTCCATGCCGTTTGAGGCTGCGATCTCCTCCATGTACCACTGTACGTCCCCCGGCCGTCTTCGGCCAGAGTATGCGTGCACCACAATGCGTTCTCTGTAAAAGATGCGTTGGCAGGGTGTGGAGCGCTCCCAAGGTTAATCACAATCGGCCAGTGTCGCACACCAGTGCTCGTAGAGATCGAGATCATAGAGGTGGTCACAGTTGGCCGTGTCATAGAGCACCTCAGTCAAGAACCCCCAGGTGTTGGGATCTCCCAGGCGGTCCAAAACGTCCAGGAATGGTAATCTGCCCACACTGATCTCTGCGAGGAACTCTTCAGTGAGCGAGTCGGCCAAATAGACCAGTGTCTCCCTGGTTTGCGTCCACCCAATTGGTTCTTGTAGAATGATCTGCTTCATCTGCAAGAAAAGCTCATCAGCATCAGAGCCAGTGAAGTCAAGCGCTAGAATTGCCAAAGCCTCCATGAGCTGGTTGTGATGGCGTTCTATGGCACGTTGTGGAACTGGCTGTTCAAGGGGTCCACTACCTTGCAAGACCGGCAAAAGACCATCATGTTGGTCCCTCAGCTGCGAGTTCACACTGGATCCAATGCCAGGCGCCAAGGGTCGCTGAAGTCTTCTTGCATGAAGCACCGCACGGCAGGATGTCGCAGTGCGTAGATGATTTTGGAGTTTGTCGAAGGAGTGGTACTCTTTGAGGCAAGCTTCACAGGCCGTACTTGCGATCCACTGTCGTTCAAAGGCTGTGATGCCGTGTACCTTAAAGAGGTGCGCCCCTTCTCCGCCCCTGGTTCGGCATCTCTTCTGGCATTGCATGCATCCAAAGAAGCTGGCACATTGTGCCGTTAGCAGAGCTGGTTTCACAGGCGCTGATTGCAGTGTTCCATGTGTCTCCAGCATCGCCAGGGTGTCACGGTGCAAGGTGCGGAGCAAAAGACGATCTTCATGCTGGAGCGCGCATAGTTTCTGGGCCCTCTGTAGGATGGTTTTCCAGTAGCTCCGATGATACCGGAGGATGTATTCCCACTCGGCAAAGTGGATCCTCGGATCCCGGAGCTTGGTGGTGCGCGAGACCAGATTCCATAGCCACTGTAGATCCTCCATGATCTGTTGACACCATGCCTGATCTTGTCGGATGACTGCCCATGGGGTGACCGTCTCGCATTTGTAGAGCAGGGCCAGGTATCGAAGTCGTGTGATTCTCAGTCCAATGTCAGGATGTGGAAGGTGGGCTTGCTCCAAGATGATATCATCTGATATCGCCGCGTCCGGCTTGATCTTGAGAAGGCGTCGATAAAGTCGAAAAATGGCACTATGAAAGTATGACTTCGTGCGCTTGTCCTCAAAGAGCCAAGAGTCCATGCCATATGTGACCTTGCTCATCACCATGGTGTTGAAGAGATCAGCACGCTGTCGGACAGAAAAGTGGGGATTCTGGAAGAGCGTGCGCCTCTGTGCGGAGAAAGCGGCGTTGCCTTGAGCAATTTTGCGTCGGATCTCCTTGTGAGTAGTCCCGGAGTGATGCGCAATGTTGCCCAGGTGATTGTATTGTCCCACAACCGTGATGGTGTGGTGGCCGTACTCCGTGAGGACCTCCATCTTGTGGCCCTGGGCCATGCTGAAATACTTCCTCCGAAGCCGGTGTGCTCCTTTGCCTCAAAAACTGAAGAGGACTTCACTTTTCCCCTTGTCCAAATTTGGAGAAACACCATGCGCTGTACATACTTCCAACAAGATGCTGGCTGCCGCGCTGGCCCGACTCTCAACACCCTCAGCTGTTGCTCCTGTGATGGTGATGCAGAGGTCATCCATCCAGGTAGGGCCTAACATTGTATGTTTGACCACATCGTTCTTGTCACTGCTGGGGTAGAGTCCAGTCGCTGTGACATCCTCGATCGTCTCAAGAACTCCGATGGCATCAAGCTTCTGTTCCACCTCTGTCAGGATGCGGGCAAACATGTAGCCAAAAACAACATCAGCAAAAGGGTCGCCTGGACGGCTTCCCAATCGAGTGTGAATCCGGTCATCTTGTCCATGCATCCAGAAGTGTGTGTGAGTATGAAGCGCCTGGAGCGTTCTCCTCTGATGTGGTGCCATGTTGGCACGTTCTGTTCCCGAGGGGTCTCGCAGCAGTTGTTGTAGATCGTGTAGGGCTTCTGCGGGCAAATGCAAACGTGCCGCGACCAAGGCTAGGAGTTCATCAGGGATGGGGCCGCCAATTGATAGCGGCCGCAGCACGCGATAGAAGGCTTCTCGAAGGTCAAGAAAGATCAATGCGTGCGACTGTTTGGACAGTCGTGCAGCCCTTGCAGCAGCTCTAATGAAATGCACGCCCATTGTGACCGGTATGGCTTTACGGCCACCGATCTGTTCTGCCTGAAGAAAGGACTCGTAGGTCTGTGATTGGTGAGAGCGGACAGCTCGATGGACGGTTTTCGCCACGTGGGAGCTAATCAGTAGCGATCTGTATGATTCGCAAGCCATTTGAGATCCCTTGCGTTTCCAGGCAGCAACCAAAAGTCCACCCTTGTGGATCAGGGCCTCTTGACCATGGGTGCATAGCTTCAATAGCTGTCCGTACACCGCCCGAGCCAGACGGGTCGGGTACAGATGACATAGTTCCGGAGGAACATTGTCGGCACCAACTGCTTTGTGAGGACGTACTCGACGAAATGCGATCTCAAGATCTGTCAAAGTCGGGATGTCATCCGGGCTGAGATGGAGTTCCTGCTGGATAAAGTGGGCCAATCCCTCTCGCCATTGCTCCCGAAGCGCCTCTTTTGTAACTCGCTCACCTCCTTCCATCAAGCTGAAAAATTCAACCCAGCGTCGGCATAAATCATGCTTGGTGGTAACTGGGTGTCCATGTTCGTCAGCAATCATGGGAAGTGGTGAGGCACGCTTCAGCTTGGGGTTGCTCGTGCCGATGATTGGTTTCAGGCGGCTGAGGATGTGTGCAGGTGCGCAATCAGTTGGCAGTTGCACAATGGTGTCAGCTATCTCATGTGCTCGTGCCGTCATCAGCTGTTTTCTGATGCGTCTGGTGCATGCCCATATTTCCAGACCCAGTCGAAGACGTTGAGTGGAGTCAGCTGGCGTGCTCATGTGGAGTGAGGGGCTGTCTCCATCATCTGGACATTTCCACAATCTGAAGATCGCGGCCATGAGCTGTCTTCGGGCATCTCGCTGGAGTTGCCGTTGTCTTCGCTGTAGGCGAATCTTGTTGGCACGTAGCTCCCAGATTTCAGTCGTGATGAAACTTTCTTTGGCCCTTGTCGACGTGGTGGACACATAGTGTGTAGCTGCTGATTGACGTAGGCATTGAAGTGAGCAACATGCTGCTCAATGTCAGTGTCCCAACTACTCGGGCAATATGTACGCAAAATGGCTTCCATGTTCTCAGACGTGATCGCTGTGCGATCATGTCCACCTTTGTGTGCCCTTGGTAATGGACTTTTGATGTCACCATGCCAGTCAACTTGAACAGAAACAGCTTGATGGTCACCAAGATGACCAAAGTCGAGAGCCTCCAGATTCCCGGACCATGTGCAATAGCTTTTCCAGCTGCAAGGCACCAGGACATAGTCAATGCGGTGTAGTGAACCATCAACTGGACTTGTCCAGGTCCCACGTGGTCCGTCATGGATGTCAAGCGTGGAAGGTGCGCACAATTGGCAGTCCTGCAAAAATTGTCTAAGCACTTTTGTAGTGGGCGTCTCGTGATCATCAAAGGCAAAGATGTGCCTCTCGTCGCTGGGCCCGCTAGGTGCGTTTGCGTCAATCATGACAACCAAGTGGCTCTCCCCAGTGTAGGTGGTGACCAATGTTGTGAGCTGGTGCCACCAATCTTCCCGTACCTCAATTTGAGCTCCGCTGTGTGGTGCGTGGGCTGTCAGGAGCCAAAAGTCCAAATCATGATTATGGACATGTACAAGAAGATGTCGATGGCTGGTCGAAACCACAACAAAGTCAGTGCGTTCAAAGAAGCTTGGTTTCGATCCGTGCCAAGCATATGGCTGTCCAAGATTGATCCATAGTTCAACACCCAGCTGCCCTTTGTCACTGCCGCCAGCAAGACGTAGAACTCGGTGCTGAAGCGACGAGCCACATTCTGTTCGAGCTTCTTGCAGCCCAAGAAAGTTGACTTTATGAGCGACAAATTGTTCTCGAACATAAGCCAACTTGCCAGCGAAGCCTTCATTGCCTTTGTAGAATGTTCGCACATTTGCCGTGGCAAAACTGAGCTGGAATTTCGCGGGACTTGGAGTCGACTCAGAGCCACTAGTTGCTGGCTTCTCGGTCACCACTGTGATAGGAGGCAAAGGAACTGGGCTTACGTCTAAACCTCCTTGTGTAGTCCTGGGTAGATCACATTGTCGTTGTACCAGCATCCAAAGACATTTCAGCATGGGTGTGAAGGTCTTCATGTGCAGCGGCTGGCGTGGTAGGTGTAGGCTTCCTTGTCCTTCACGTTTTGCCAACCAGTCTACCAGCTCGTTGTACGGATCACCCGCATGGCTGCGCACATGGGCCACTCGTAGCTGGTCTCCTGGCAGGATCGCCTCAAGCGTCTGGAAGACCTCTCGGAGGCGATAGAATGGTGGCTCGGCCAGCTGAGTGCCGATCCCTCCAGCTGCCTGATCTCCGACAAGACGGGAGTCGCTGACAAAAATCGTCGGAATTCTGTCGTTCTGGGCCACCCGCCATAAGCCCGCCCATAGAAGGGCCTCAGTTTCGGCTGAGTCGGAGCTGATCCTTTCCGTGCCGACATAGTGTGGGGCTTCTGGGTCATACAAGACCTGATGGCACTGAAAGCCCATGAATTGCATGCGCGATGCTTGGCCTGGTGCTTCACCGTACTGTTCTGCAAAGACCGCGAAAGCCCAGGAATCACTGATGTCATGTTCAGCTACCCAAAGAGGTGGTTTGTGGCGTAGCTGTGTCTGAGAGGAACCATCTGTGAAAATCACATATCTGTCAATGCGCTCAACCTGTTGGCATTCCTCCAGCGCTGTCTTCACAAAGTCCGGCAAATCCAGTATGGAAAAGTCCGTCCAGAGGAGCTTCTTGGCAGATGTCAGGAATGTATGTAGCTCTTGCATGTCAAGCTGGATCAGGCAGTCTGCTCCAGGTGGCAACTGCTCATGTGACTGAAAGGGCTGCGTGAAGTCGGTCTGAACCTCCTGTTGGCTCGGCCAAGGCGTTCTTTGTCGAGCTGGACGCTCGGTGACAGCTTGCTTGGGTTGGACATCTTCAAAGTGAATGCATGTCAGAAAGTTGTGCCAACTTTCCTTTGTCATGAGGACTGCCTTTGTGTAGCCTTGAGAATGGAGCCATCTCGTGTGATCTAAATCACGAAGAATTGTGGGGCTGGTTCGCACAAGGATGCCGTCTTTGATGTCGGTCTCTCGACTACAGAAGACATATGTGAAGTGTCCCATGCATCCAGTGGAGGAGAAGTCGACAAACACATCATCATGGGCTCCGCAAAGAAAGACTTGGCAATCATGTCCCCATGCGCGCAGCTCCAGCTGTATCTCGTCCTCATTGTATATTGATGGCATTTCTACATAAGTCGGCACTGTGTCGGCGGTCTCAGAAGTTGCATTGTGATGGATTCGCACCATGACCCGACCTTCAGGCATGACCCAGTCTTGTGGGACTTTTTGTCCAATCTCAGGGAAGTCTGTGGGCCCCTCCAACGGCCACTGACCGTGAGCCACCGTGTCAGTTGTTAGGCGCTCGTTGGGGGCCGGGCTGTGCTCTCTTCGCTGTAGTAGAGTACTCAGTTGTAAGAGAACTGGTGCTTCAGCCTGCACAGGTCGGGGGAGTGCTCTCATGTGAATATCAATGCCGTATCCACAGCGTCCCATAAGTGCTCTGCCGATGAAGAGCTCAACTTGGTCGAAGTGTGCTTGGCATTGATAGCTTGGTTGGTGTCCGATGCATTGATGTAGTAGATTCAGCACTGTGAGGATCACCTCAAGCAGTATGTGCTCGTGAGTGGTCACTGCCATCTGTCTTGGTGGTGCAAGCAAATTGAGGTCATCATAGACCGTGACGAGCGATGTGACCCATGCTTCTTGCGGTCGCTGAATGACCAAAACATGTCCGGCAACTGTGTTGTCATGCGTCCAGGGCTTGGGATGCACAAGGTGCAATTCAATCAGAGCGCCCGGGACAATGTATTCCGGCCATGTGTGAATGATGCGTCTCTCCCAGTCACTGGTATCTTCATGTAGACGTACCACTCGATATGCTGTGGCATGTGGCCATTGCCATCCGTGGTCAATGAACCAAACAGCAACTTGACAGGAAGGTCCTTCTTCTTCCCATGAGAATGCAGCGTCAGTCCAGGCTCTTTGAAGTGAGTCTACAAATTCACTTGCAGCAAACAGATTCACGCCAAGCGGATTGAAAACCGGCGCATCTACATTGAACTGGAATGGTCTACATTCAGCAGGTCTTGCCGGCAGATTGAGTCCATGCGTGCGTGCTCCTCTGGGATGGTTGTTTCGCTGCATGAGGGAGACCGCATCAGGCAAATTTGGATCATGATGAATGAAAGGTTCAAGGTGATGACCGTCTTGCGCTATCCAAGCTGAAGTCGGTGAGATGTGCACGTCGCCATGAAATGCATTGCAGGCAATGTTTGGTTCAAGGCAAAGTCGAGCTTGAGCTTGGAACCTAAGGTACAGCTCAAATGTCAAAGTGCGTGGAACCAGTTGAGCAAACCTGTCAACAGGTTGACCTGCAGCAATGCCATGGTAGCTGCTAAAGAGCACACCTGCTTCATCTGGATGCGCATACTGTAGTATAATGAGATGTCCACCATGTCTCGTGCCAATGCCATCAGGCTTGACATGAACAAAGCGACATGACCAGTGTGGGTGGAGCCGATCCCTCCATACTTGTCGCAGCCGTAATTGCCATAGTGCCACATTTGCTGGCAGGGCAATGGTCCTCGGTGATGAGCATCGCGGAGAGGTCATGCTGCTGAGGAACCATGTATCGAAGAGCATGACTTCCTCATTCATGAGTCCACGGCTCCGTCTATTCGGGCGGTCCCACAATTCCCGAAATCGTTGATGGTGTCCATCATCTTCTTCTTCCTGTGCAAGTCCTCTGCGGCGTGGCCAAGCTCTCCAATGGTGATCACAAGTCGCGCCAATCGGCTTGACATGTTGGTCCATAGTCTTGTGGCTTCGTGGAGCAGAAAGTTGAAGTAAATCAGTGTGGTCCCCATCAGGCAGATAGCAAAGCCCTTGATCTGCATCTCCAATGAAGATGTGGATAAAATCCCCATCTTGAAGTTGCATTGGATGGGACCTCTCAGCATCGATGAGTTGGTTGTTGTGCCAAACTGAACATCTGTCAGCATGCTGTTGACATAGTGTCGCAACTCCAAGGAGGCGCAACAAAGTCAGTCTGGTTGTCGTCTGCGGTAGCCATTCGGCATACCGACGGAAGGCAAATGGTAGGATCTCTTGTTCTACAAATAGCTCCATGTCGACAAGCAAGAGCTTCGGCAGCGCAGGATGCAAAGCGTCACTGGTGCGTTGTAGTAGCATGCATTGGAGATCCATTTCCACGAGATCTGCTGGCCGCTCTGCAACATAATGGATGGTCTGAATGTCATTGACCTCCAAATGAAAACTTGCAGCAATCCGTTCATGCAGTAATTGTCCGTCGTCCCAAGGCAAAAGCATCGACTCAGCTTGGCCCTCTAGGTTGAAGACGACCGTGCGCTTCCAGATGCCAGATTCAGACGAGCATGCAGAACTTGTGGACGTCGGTGTCGCAGAAGGAGATGTTGTCGATCGAGATCTTGATCGAAACTGCCTTGCCATGAGGTGGAGGTGGTCTGGTTCTTCCTCCTCTTGATCATGTGCCGGATCGTTTGGTGGTTCTCCTCTGCGAATTCTCTCAAGGACACGATGCTCCCAATCATCATCAGGTGGAAGGATTGGAATTCGAATGACCAAACCAAGTCCATCATGTACACGCAAAGGCCTGAGGCGGTCAAAGACATGGTTTCCTGCTTTGACAAAGCAAGGTCCAAATCCTTGCCTTTCAACTTCACGACATTGTGATAATGCATCGGAACGTGCCAAAACCTCTTGCGTGTCAATGAGGGTGGGAAAGGAATGTGCCACTTCATGTATGTGATGCCCTTCAAGGTCTTCACGGTGAACTGTGGTCAGGACTGCTTCTTGACCTCGTACTGGATGTTGGACCACCAGAAGTACGCCAACGAGTCCTTGAGTGATTGGTATCGGTGGTTCAGGTTGAACACGATGCACACTGAAGCCCAAAGAGCGATCGAAATGGTCATGCCAGGTGTCAATGATCTGCCGTGACCATTGCTCATAATTGCGATTCAGCCGGAGTGGTCTTTTCTGCTCCTGTCTGATGCATGTTTCATGGCTGACATAGTATGATCCCACATAGATCACAGGGCCTTCTTCCATGAGTTCAGTGGCTCCTTCGTCCTGTAGTATGTTCCATAGATCCTCGACCCAAGATGGAAAATGCCTCAAGGGTGGGCGTGGGTGAGGTCCACGATTTTCTCCATTTGTCGATCCTTCCGAATCACTTGGAGGATCAGGCAAATTGGGAACGTCCTCTGGATTGGGTCGTTGCATATGAGGAACGAAAGCAGGCACTTCTACAGTTGAAGCTGTCTGTGATGGTCAGACCATGACCGTGTCTTCGTCGGGCATGTTCACCAATCCACAGGGTCCAAGCTGGAGGCCTAATTCATGTAGATCTTCAATGGGCATGGGATTGTTCTTGTCCATTGCAAAAATCTCAAAGAAGAGTGCATCGAGGTGGGTCGTCAAAAACGAAGACTGTATCGATGCTTCCAAGATGAGGGCTCGATAGTGTGCAAGGCAAGGATGGATGTAGTCTGGTTCCTCACTGACAGAGTGTGTTGGAGGCAGGTCCCATTCATGATACCCACATTGAATGGTGTCCGAACGTGCTCCAACCAGAATGTCAGATGAGGACATCAAATGGCAGACGCCGCATTGATCAGCTCCTCTCAAAGGTCTGAGCTCGACTGTCGGCCAAAATGCCACACGGCGAAAAGCAGGTCGCCGTAGATGTAGCCCTTCGCCTCTCCAAGCTGGCGTCTTCAAACAACGCCCAGACTTGGCCTCTGATTCAGACGCTTGGAGGGTCAGGGCTATTGAGAATCCCGCGCTTTCTTGTCCGCAGGTTCCACAATCTGTACTTCTTCTCCTTCTTGCTGTCGCACTGAGAGTGATCTCTTGGACATCTTGTCCTCGATGGTGTCTTTGACTCTCTGGACCACGCCCTTGAGCTCCTCCTTCAACTGGTTGAAGTGGGGCTCGGCGACTGTGTCCATATCTTCGATGGACATTGTCTCGTCTAAGGCAGTCTGTCCTTCTTGTAATTCTCCTTGTGGAATGGTGCCAGATCCTTGCATTGTGCGGATGTGGACCTCGTGGAGCTGTGCGCGCACTTGTTGGAGATGCGCTGCAGCTTCTGCTCGCTTCTCTGCGAACTTGTTCTCGCCCTCCTCGTAAGAGTCGATATGTGCTGTCCACATCTTCATTGCATTGTCCAAGTATGTGGACCATTGGGATCGAAATGCTTCCCATTGTTCGTCGATATCCGACAATTTCTTCCTGGCTTTGTCGAGGAGGCTGACCAATTGCTTGTAGCTCTTGGCGTCTTCCTTCCGAGTCATTGCTTCCACAATGGCTACGGCCTTCTTGATCTCCTCTGTTTGCTCTCCCTTCTTGACTTCTGCATGCAATTGCCGAAGCTCTTGGAGCTCTTGTGTGGGGTCCTCTTTGTCCATCTTGGACTTCCCAAATGGTTGCATTGCTGTCGATGGTGTCGAAGATGTGCCAGGGGTCAACTGTGGCGCAGTGCTGGAGTCGGTGGCAAAAGGAACTGCCGGGGGCGAGAGCCATTGCGTCGATGGCGGCAAGTGCCCAAAGGCAACTGCTCCACCTTTTTCGAAGCCTTTGCCCTTTTCTTGTCCTTTTCCACCTTGATGTCCATGCATCAAATCTGGTTGGTCTTGTTGATGGCGTGCACGGGCACTGACACTCCTTTTGCGCGGAGATTGCGTGCGCTTGCGCGGTGACCTTCTCCTCGGACTCCATGTGTCCTGTGGACTTTCCCATGGGGTCTCCTGCCAGTCGGGAGTATAACCCTGCTGGTCCTTCTTCTTCTTGTGGACATAGGTTGCATCCTGACAGAGGCTCCAATGTCCCCAACAGCCGCCACAATAGGCTGATGATGAGCTCACCATCCTCATACAAAACTTGCAACGCCAAGGATCCACAGAATCCATTGCTTCCCAGATGCGAGCAAGGAGAGCCGGATCTCTGGAGTGGTGTGAGCTCAATCGCTGGTACAGCACCCACAGCTGTAGTCGCGAGAGGACCACGTGTCCAGTTCGATGCAATAACCACTGGCGCCTTGCAATCGCTCTGTGGCGTCGAGCACGCCGCCGCGAGGCCAGAGTAATGGTTCACAAAAAGGAGGAGGAGGTTCAGCGCAATCTTGGAGATGTGCATAAACCCCAGAAAGCCCAAGAAGAAGAGAAAATGTGGAGCCAAATAGTGGGAGTGATAGTCGAGGATGAGGATCAACTCGTTCTCACAGGCCACCAAATACAATAAGAAATACCAGTGCGAAACAGTTCAGTAGATCCAATGTAGGGCTCGATGCCAAATTGCCAGTTCGATGTTGAGGTAGAACTGAAGCAAAGGTGGTCACACCTGCACTGGGTGTGAGAGCACAAGGCGGTGCCAAAGCTCGCAGCAGCCGCCCGCGGTCAATGGCTGTGACTGCTAAGGTCCGTCTGCCGGCAGTGAAAGAACGGGGTCCCTGCCTAGCCGAAACCTTTGTGTATGTATATATATATTGATGGTTTATACCAGCCATTTATCTGATAATTAGGGATAGTTATATTAACTATCGCTTTACTCACATATTCGGTGGCTTTTCCAACATTTATTTCGTACCAAACCCACATCCACACAGCCAAGGGAGCCAAGGGTCAGGTTTGGTCAGATACCTCACATCCAATTGTAGTGACTCCTGCAAGTTTCTAAGAACATGCGCCTCAGTCCGAGGCTGAGAGGGTAGCACGGCTAGGACGGCTTGGACCGCAGTTTGCAGTCTTGGAATGTTTTGGACCTATGGTATGGATAGCCAAATTCAGTAGGCTTTGAACATTCTTGAACAGCTTGTGGGATGATCATATCATGATAAATTACTCTAATGTCATCCAGATTTCTGCGGATGTAGAATAAAGATGTTCTCATGGAAAATATACCAGTACTCTCCTTATGGGTTTGACGGAAATTTTCCTACCCGTAAATCCACTGGTAAATCATGGTTCGCCAAATTGTCATTTTTTAATGCCACAAAAAACGGGGCCATCCCCCAAGTTCAGACCCAAAAACATGTTGTTGGTTTTATTACGGTAAATCTCCATTGTTCCCAACCCAAAATTCCCTGATGTTGAATGGATAAATCCCATCAGACGCCCCTAGTTACTACCCTCTGGTTATTTAACATAGCCATGGAAAATAACCCATTTATAGATGGTTTACCTATTACAAATGGTGATTTTCCATGGCAAACTGTTAAATAACCAGATGGTATTTCAAAAACCATGGAAAAAGTATCTCCATGCCATTTTCAAAAGTAAAACTTTCACATCCCCATGTCATCCCCTTTTCCCCATGTTTTTGTTTCCCAGTTGCTGGCATGTAGTCCTTGGCAGAATCTAACATCTTTGCCAGGGCCCTTCGCAAATGTTCAATCTCCCTGAAGAACTTGCTGGAAGCTTCCTGCGACGTGACATGGCCATGATAAAAACCCATCAGGACAGAACACCAATGACTATCAATGACTTATATTAATCATTATGTCAGTTTGACTTATGTTAATGTGATCTCAACCATAACTGGTTGGTGGTTTCAACCTACCCCTCTGAAAAATATGAGTTCGTCAGTTAGTTGGGATGATGACATTCCCAATATATGGGAAAATAAAAAATGTTCCAAACCACCAACCAGTATATTGATCATTATATCAGTGACGCTTAATCCCAATGAAATGAACTCAGAATAAAGCCTTCAGCTTTATGCATGGCCAAGCCGCAGCATGCACGGTCTCAAGGTGCTGACAATTTTCACACTTTGGACTCCTTAGAGGCGGTCAACGCAATGTCTTCCCAGACGTTGATGGGGAAACCCGCCCCGCACCGAAGGTGCCGAGGCGGTGCCGTCGGAGGCGTTTTTTCTAGGCCGAAGGTGATCCGTCAGCAATTGCAATAGCTATTAAGCTTTAGCCCAAGGGAAGGGGAACTTGGGCTCAAAATGGCCCAAAATTCAAAATGGTCCCAACATGCCCATCATGGCTGAACATGTGCCCAACACAGAGCCAACATGGCCCAACATACTCCCAACATGCGCAAAATAAAAGGCCCAAAGCCTGATATTTACTGGGGAAAGCATCGGTTTCCTATAGATTTCGTCCCTAAAAATCATTCCAATGATGTCTGGGAAAAAATGGGAATCGCATAACTAACAAACCAACAAAACAGATGGGGCCCCTCATTTATAGGTTGGTTTATATTATAAAGCATGAAATAATCCCCATGAACTAGTTCGTTATATCTACCATAAACCATAGAAATCACCCACTTATAAACCAACTGAACGCGAACTCGACTGGGGGCCCCATCCTGTAGGATACTGCTGTTTTATTGCCATGTTTGGTGTTCAGCTCCCACTGTAAGTCCTTCTGGCTTGCACAGCAAGGAGTCAGTAAACCCAAGGTCACCCTGTCTTAAAAGCACTGCACTCGAGGTCGAGGTTAGATATGGAGGTTAGATATGGTTTATGGATGTTTATGGTGATGAAATAACTCTAGGTGGATTCATAAACAAGCTTGTAACGTTCGAATACGTTTTGACCAATCCTTCCCGAAGAAATTGCAAACAAATCAACAGTCACTCCTCAAAAATAACACAGTCACTGTGGCCAAATCCTTAAAACCGAGTTGTTCGTGAAATTCCATGAGGGGTCCAATCTCTGCTTGAAATTTAATTCAACTTGTACAATTCCCCATTACAAATATCTCAACAACACTTTCTTCTCATGGCTACAAAGCCCAAGTTTGTAAGATCCGTGATCCGTGTTTGATGCTAAGAATCCACCTCTCTTGCTTCGAATCCTAGCTTTGCTTCAATCATCTTGGATCCTCCTTTTAGTACCCTCATCCCATGTTTCCAAAATCTCATTGCCCCCCTTTTGGATCACCTGCACACATTTTCGCTCAAACTTACACCATCTCATCCCTCCAAAAAAAGGATCTTCGCAACAGTTCGCCACCAAGTATCCCCTCCCCAAACAAAAAACACACAGCCCAGTTCCCCCCAGTTTCCACAGTTCCCACACTTCGCCATGGCTCAATCCCTCCACCAACTCCACCCGCGCTTGTTCCAACTTCCTCCTCCGCACTGCGAATCTGGGATCCGTCGGGCTCGTCTCGGGTCTGCCGCGCTCCACCTCCGCCGCGATGCTACGCAGGGCTTCGCGCACACCGACGCTGCCCGCGGGGCTCCCAAGGCCACCCGGGGACTGCGGCAAGGGCGGGAAGGACGGTTGCGGCTTCAGGGGCCATGGCCGCGACATGGCTTGGTGGATGTGGAAAAAATGGCTTGGAAGTGGTTGGTTGGGCTGGAGTTTGTTCTTAGTTGGTAGTTTGGTGGTGCTTGACTTTTGTAGATGGCAATTTTGTAATTTGCCGGAAACCTTCAATGCTTGCATCACTTTCTGCTTGCTTGCAGTGTGTTTCCAAGAACCATCTCAAAACTTTGGAGCCTTATGAAACTTCAAGATGCAGCACCCCATGCACATGCGACAGGAGCAAACAGGGGAAAACCGTATGGAACATCAGGGGCAGCTGCGATCACTGCTATACCAGAACTTACCAAAAACGCGTAAAGTGCCCACGACAAGAATCCTTGGCTTTCTCTACAACTTGCACCAGAGAGTCTTCCACTGGGCTTCCAAGCATCCTTCTGCCTGGCCACTGCCAGCACATGGTGACCCCAATTCCAACCTTTTTACCCTCTGGTAAACTAACATGACTATGGAAAATCACCATTTTTAATGGGTAAATCCACTATTTCTATGGCCATTTTCAATAGCTTTTTGTATGTTTACCAGAGGGTAAGCCAACCTTTTTAAGCCAAGTCCAAGTTTTTTTTCCTTCCTCCAATTCCATTCAATTCCATTCAATGCCCCTTAAATATCTGTGATTTCATCCACCATCCACATGGGTCATGAAATGTCCCCATTGAACATCACCCAACCAAAATCGGTATATGGTCAATGCCATGGCTACTTTTTCAGGTGATGTCCAATATACCCAAAATGGGACAGTTACCAACCCCTCATCATCCACCCTGTGTTCTGAAAAACACGTCGGCGGACGGCCAAGGTAGACCAGGGTGCTCCGCTGTGGCCATATTTTGCAGGTCCCTGGCACCGATGTTTTGTGGGGAATTCCCGTTGGGCATCGCGGATTTACTTGTGAATCTTACCCTCTGGTAAACTAACATAACTATGGAAAATCACCATTTTTAATGGGAAAACTCACTATAAATGGCCATTTTCAATAGCTATGTTAAATTACCAGAGGGTACGCCGATTCAAAACTGGGGATATTGAGACAAGAACTTTGGGAATCTTTGGGATATTATACTTATGAATCTTACTTGGGGATATATTTTTTGAGAATGATCTTGGATTTACAAGAAAAATCAAGGCAGAACACAAGAATAACACATATTTTCCAGCAGGTGGGATGGCAGATTCTTGGACTTGCAAAATCTTTGGGTCATCATGGCCATCCCAATCTTCCCAAAAAAAAACATCAATTTCTGGCACCTATCGATCTGCTTCTTCATCCAGCGGGGTATAGGCGCCTCGCAGCTGTCACCCCGAAAAATGGCACCCGGGGAGTCCACCCACACCTTTTCGCGATCAAAATGGAGGGTATCACCGGAGGTACCCCCAAAATGGTGGTTTAATGGGAAAACCATAGGAAAACCATAGGAAAACCATAGGAAAATGGTGGTTTTAATGGGATTGAATACAATGTGAGGCCCCCAAGAGAGCGTTCAGTTGGTGAACATAACTCCAATATCTATGGTTTATGGTACGCAAATAACTATAGTTAATGGGGTTTATAAACCAACAAACATAACTGGGGGGCCTCACATTGTACCATATATACGGCCTATATTTCATAAGGCCTATGTTTTTGGGAATACCCCCAGAAAATATGGCCTTATATGGTACTAACGTACCTCCATCAATTGGATCCTGAAATTCCCATTGATTGGTTGTTTTAATGGCTTTCGTTGTAAGAAAACATGACTAGGGGACTGGAAATCTTGGGTTAAAATTGGAAGCAAGGACCCAACAGCCCTCATGTTCCAATGATGGGTAACTCATGAACAGTCCAATATGAAAAGAATATCCATTAGGATACCCTCTGGTAAACTAATGGTTCCATCCAATTATGGTTATTTGAGGTGTTTTTTATGTAGCTATTATAGGTGTATATAATATATATTATAGTGTTTTTTTTAAATATATATAGCTATTATAGGTGTATAATATATATATATAGCTATATATCAATAATATGAGGTGCTATATAATATATAGCTATAAATATATATATATATATAGCTATATTATATATCAATTGCTTCTGAAGAATTCCGATATGGTGCAGTCATCAAATGGGATTCACCAGCCTCAAGCATACCACGAAGTCGCGGGAAACAGCATCGAGGATACCTTGGTGGTTGGATGGGTGGTGGTGGACCAAAGCTTCATTTTGAACATGGGGATCAGCAAAAAAGGTGTAGATCGTTCAGGTTTTTTCTGATCTTTTTGAATGTAGTGGGGAAAGGAGAATCCATAAGACTATCCACAAGAGATTGGTGGCTGACCCGAAAAATTTTTGGATTTCTTTAGCCACCTTGATGGGCAATCTACAAAAGGTAACCATGTCATGAAATTTGCCCATACATGAATTTTCACATATTGCTGTCGGACCCTTTGGTCGCAGAATAAGCATAATCCACTTAGGAGTCTAGGAAAAATACGTACCAAATCCTCCCTCAACATGTTTTTTTTAAATAGAGTGAGTCCAAAAGATATCAAACTAGCAAGGATTGGCAAGGATTGACGTTTCCTCTTTTTGGGGGTGACCACCTAAAAAAGTGAATTTCAAAAGGAAAAGACTGATTTTTCAGGGTCAAAGCAGTTGGAGCGCAATCTGAGGCTGAAGGCCAGGGAGTAATATCCGCCACCTCACGGGCCACGGGTGGACCGGGTGGACAACATGGGGAAATCATCAAGAAACATTACCATAGGAAAACCATAGGAAAACCATAGGAGAATGGTGGCATAATGGGGATTTAATGGGAATATGGGATATATTGGGATATCATGAATGGGAATATTGATGGGATGGGAATATGAATGGGAATATTGATAGGATTTAATGGACATATGAATGGGAATGTGAATGGGATGGTGATTTCGTGGAATTTGACCAACACTAGGGATATAATCTGTTTTTAATGGTTATTTAACCAACAATAATAGGGATTCAATGGGAATATTAATGGGATATTAATGGGAATATTGATGGTAAACGTTAACAGTTTACTATTGAAAATGGCCCAGTCGAAATAGTGGATTTACCCAGCTAGAAAATGGGTGGATTTTCCAGTTCGTTATGTGAAAGTTTACCAGAGGGTAACTCCCATTAGATCCCATTAAATCCCATTAAACCACCATTTTCCTATGGTTTTCCTATGGAAATTTCCAATGCAACATGTTGAACAATTGTGATTCACCAGCCAAGCATTGGAATGGTCCGTCTGGGAAAGATGTACGGTTGAAATCCGTGGCGTGTTTCCCAACAAATGTCAGTGGAGTATTCCGGCAATTCATGTCTGCCACCCCTTTTGACTCTCCTTTTTTTCGGATAAAAAAAAATGTTGGTACTCTTCTGGTACCCTCTGGTAATTTGTTACATAGCTATTGAAAATATTTGAAAATGACCATAGCAATAGTGGATTTTCCCATTAATAGCATGGTGATTTTCCAGTTCGTCATGTGAAAGTTTACCAGGTTGGGTAAGTGGGATTATAATCCATTCAAAAATTTATCATCCATTTACCAGAAAGTATCTTATCCATTCAGTGATCTATACTAAATGTTGGTATTCATATTGGATTTTCCCATTAAAAATGGGTGGATTTTCCATAGTTTTTTGTATGTTTACCAGAGAGTAATCATCCATTAAATCCCATTAAATCCCATTAAACCACCATTTTCCTATGGATTTCCTATGGTTTTCCTATGGAAATTTCCAATTCCTGAATGAATTTCAAGGATGCACAGTGCTATGGTGAGGATGTCACGATGGCAGCTTGGGATCCCAAAAACCTCCTGTGCTGCGGGAACTCTTGCAGCTTCGTTGAACATTTTAGAAGAGACCCTCCTAGTCGAAGCAACGTTTTGATGAGAAAATTCCATGATTTCCTGAAAAGAATGGCAAAAGAATGGCCAGAAACTCTGTTTTTACCCCAACTGAAACGTGGAAATCCCATGGTTTTTGCTTCAGCCCATCTTGGAACCTCCAGGTTCACCTCGACCGCCGAGGTGCTCCCTCCCAAGCGTCCGGGTCCGGCATCAACGTCTGGGCGCATGGGTGAAAATTTACAGGAAAACCCCATATTTCATGGGAAAATCTATGGTTTCCAGTTTCGATTTTCCCTTAAACCAATCCGTTGCAATTACCGGACCGGCCCGAAGCTATGACTTTTGTTTGGGTACGAAAGAAAATGACTTGATTAATTAGGAAACTATGATTTTTGCAACTACGAAATGAGATGAACTGATTTGAACCGGGATTCGATGGGATTTGACTGCCAAAGAATGAAGATTGGGGCGTCGAACCATCAGAAAAAGGAATTGACTTGATGAACAAATGGAGATTTCACCCTGAAGAAGTGGGATGTTCGAACTGACTGACTATCAAAAATGATGAAAAAATTGAGATTCAACTACCCTCTGGTTATGTCAAAATAGCTATTGAAAATCACCATTTTCAATGGGTAAATCCACTATAAATGGTCATTTTCAATAGCTATGTTAAATTACCAGAGGGTAACCAAAATGGGGAAAAATGACCCTGGCAACAAGGAGTCACTGAATTGGTGGGAATTTTCAGGGGAAACCGTGTTTTTTGCAGCCGAATACGGAGGTGTCCTAACCAAAGAGTGTTTCACATGATGGAATCTGATGGTGAAATCTTGGTGCGGTGATTTCTGTACGTGGTGACATCGGCTGACACACCGTTTTTTTGGTCACCACATTTGGGGCCCAAATTGGAGCCCAAGTATAAAACAAACAGCTGTGAGATGGAACAGGTTTCTGCAGCATAATAAATTTAATACCCCTCTCGCCGGCCGGTCATAATATACCCACTCAGAAAGTATATTATGGGCCCCAGAGGTGTATTTTCTGGGGTGCAGAGGGGTATATCACGGAGCCCCAGAGGGTAGGGTCAGAGGGATATATTAGGGTCCCAAAGGGGTATATTTGGGGTATATGTTGGGTTCCAAGAAGCGTATATGTTCGTTTCAGAAGAGTATGTTTGGTAGATTTGCAAAGGAATATAAATGGTAGAATCTAAGGGGGTTTAGGAATATATTTGCCAAAGATAAGCGGTGGAAATGGTAGAATCTAAAAAATACATTCAAAAGATTAGGGGTATAAAAGGTAGAATCTAAGGGGTATATTTGCCAAAGATAAGGGGTACCAAAGGTAGACTCTAAGGAGTATATTTGCCAAAGATAAAGGGTATAAAAGGTAGAATCTAAGGGGTACAAAAGGAATAGAAGAGGGATATATTCAGGAGGCAGATGTGGAGGAGGGTACCTTTAAGGAAGGTATCCAGTTTACTGTTAGAGGAAGGGCCTAAAATATACAAAGAGTTTTCTCAAGAGAAAAGATGTCCAACTGAAGTTGCATGTCATCAAAAAATGCAATTTACACGGAAAATTATTGAATGAGTCGAGTTGCAAGGATTGCTGAAGCACTGAAGAAAAAGGACTTTGCAATCATTGATTTCAATCATTCTTTCCGGGCCTGTTTGAATTAGGTGCAAATTTGGTGGCGGGCGAGGCTAATTGCCATAAAACGGAACGGCCGTCTATCAAGCGTGTACCTACTTAGCTAAGCTGGTGTATAATTCTCACAACAGTGGTTTATAATGCTTAAAGCTATGGTTGCTATGGTTAAGGGTTACTAAGGTTTTAAACCAACTTAAAACTGGGGGGCGCCACCTTGTACAAACTGAGGTGCACGTCCAAGCATTGCTGGTACTGCGCCTGCTGAACAGCTGGACCCCAGCAGTACTCGTTGTGAAAGCCGCTGCAGCAAAAGAAGTACAGCAGCCTGGGGAGGCCGATGGAATGGGTCGATGGTTTACCAAAAATGAAGGTACCCCAAAACCATGGATTTCAATACTAAAAACGAAAAAAAAATTGATGGTCTGGGGTTTCCCTGTTTTACGAAACCGCTAAATATAATATACACATATATATATATATGTATTGATATACGAATATATATATATATATATGAATATGTAAATATATTAGTATATTTTAATATATGTATATTAATATATCTCTCTCTCTATAGATACAGATATAGATACTGATGTATTAGCATGTTGGGGATCAGGGTCCGTAACCGTAAATACGCCAATACACCGTTACGCGGATCGCTTTGTTTGCGCCGAGACGCCGTTACCGCTGTGTTTACGCCGGTGCGAAACATGGCATAGACTACAGAAGGCAATGTTGTAACGGCTGCTTGTCGACATACACAAGTTCATGCCACAACATGCATCTCTTTGTTGAAAAAAAACTTGCTGGCATTGCCAAAAATCAAACTGAGAGAAGATTTGGTGATGCAAGCGTAAACTGATTCAAGACCAGTTGTTTTTCCTCGAAGGACCCGTATTGCACAATCAATCGCAAATCAAAAGCAAGCTTCAGCAAACACAACAGCTTCTTTTCCTCGCCCGCGGCTTCGCTTGGAGAAATGGTGTGCGTTCAACTGCCTATAGCCCATCTAGATGGGCTTCATTTGAAAACTATACAAGTCTATTTCACTTGACTGTCACGCGGAGATCTAAAGAAGTGATTGTTTAAGCTTCATGCAAATGCTCCTTCAAAATCTCGAAGTCAGCACACCTGGACAAACGATCCAAGGAGCTGGTTGAGGCCGAGGACACGTCGACCTCGTCAACCTTGTCCACAGCAAGCTGGTGGTGCTTCAACTGCTTCCACGGCTCTAGGTGCAATCTGTCCGCAACGTGACTATGGCTCCAATAGCCCTTTGTGGATAGCGACAGCCTTGCCAACAAAAAGGGATCGAAAGTCACCACAACTGCCATTTCCGTTCATGGTGAAAATCTGGGCCGGGTCACCTACGTAGTTAGCCCGGGTGGCCCCTTCCAACCCCTCCGCCGGCAGCATTGCTCACCGTGCCACTTCTTGCCGTCTCCGATGGCCTTAGAAGTTGCTACTTTGCAGTTTTGTGTGGCGAAGCCTTGATGATGAAGAAGAAGAAGAATAGCTTGAGGTCCTGGCGCTCTTCTCGAAACAGCGCAAGCAACAGAACCCCCGGAATTTCGTAAGGTTCTTGTGCGCAGGATGCATGGTTCGCCCAATTTGTCAAGCGGACTTGGTGCTGAGCGCCGAACGGGCTGCGTGGCGTCGCGCTCAAAATCGATGGCAATCCAATCATATATGTTAAAGATCATAAAATGGTATCATGGTATAACAGGGCGGCTCCCCAGAATCCGGAACCTTGCAATGGTGGATGGTGGATGGTGAAGAAAAATGAGGAGGAAAAAACCTGCAAAATTAACGATTACTTCATGACCGTCGCATAGAAGGTCGACTACGAGCGAAGTGAAACCTAGCAGGATGGTGGCAAGCATGATGACTTCAATATCAGGTCAGAAACCATGGATACATAACTTATAAACCACATAGATCTACAGATAAAACATATATATATACTACAATATATATATATATATATATGTATGTATGGGTATGAGGCAAATTTAAAAGCTTCAAATCCGGCGTGATTTGGAATGATGTGGTACAACCAAATATGGAAGCCTTTTGTTTTTCAGACCGTCGGTTCCTCACAGACGACGCCTCACCACGAATACAACCGAGGCAAGCCTCTGCACTCCTTTGGCGCACGGATGTAGACCTTGGCAATGCTCAACGATATGCAAGATTTGCAAATGGGCGCCCAGGGAACCGTTGCAAGATTGTGGCGCTGGCAATGGCCCAAAGCATTGATATTTTTGGTGCCTTCCAAGCGCAAAAGAATTGAGCCTACCCAATGCCACCTAAATTCCAGGAATCTGCCATCTCCTCATCGCCCAACCGGCGAAGAAAGACCAGGTTTTGTTCGAAAAGACAACCAGTTGAGCGTGTAAAGCGGTGCTGCTAGCTCACGAGAGACCCTGCAGCTCTCGTTGCCCATTGGGGTGCACGCTGAAGGCGTAGAGCTTTGCCTTGCTCACGGCAAAGTCGCGGTCCTGCAGCGGCCCAGCTATTTTCAGACCACTTATGCTCGATGAAACTTATTGCAATACGGCCCATGATAATTTTTGTTAGGCGCTAAATCCATGTAATCTTTGGCGCTTTGATGTTGGCGCTTGCTTTGACCATGTCCCAAAGGGCAGGCCACATGCTTTGCAAGAAAGCTAACATGTGGAGTTGGTTTTTTTTGCTCAATCCAAGTGGTTAGAAACTTCACAATCCATGTAAAACATGCCCGCGCGCCATGCCCGCACGCCATGCCCGCGCGCCATGCCTTCGGTGGAAGCTGCCAGAAGGCTTTGAACAAGGATTCCTTTTTCTTGGGAATCTTGCCTTGCAGCAGCTCGGTGACCACATGCCGGCTGCACCTGCAGCAGCATCAATGACTTCCCGGCGGCGGGAGTTTTGAAGATACGAAACCTATAAGAGATGCGAGGATGTGGAGACATACAGTTGGCCAGGCAAACAATCAACGCTTCTGGGGCTTAAGGATTTAATCTTTCTAGGCTGTCTATCTGCCTATCTGATCTGAGTTATCGGATTTATCTGATTTATCCGATCTGTCTAATCTATCTGATCTACCCGTTTGATCCTTTTGAGCTACCTACCATCTGTTTATCTATTGGCCTGATCCAGTAAGTTAGAATATGTAGTCTCAAAATGCTGGAGTTTCTCATAGTGCCTGCGCAGGTCACGAGGAGCACACACAGCCAGCCTGGGATAGATAGGCGCCAATTGAAATAGAATGTTTGCAGTTCTGGCTCGTTACGTTCTAGCGGCTTCTCTCCTGAGAGAGCAACCGACGCGTGCCATGCCTGCAGGTCAAATGTTTTCGCTTTTCCAAGCAGCGCGAAAAAGAGACGGGAAGAAATGGTAAAAACTTGGCCTGAGGCGGTTCCTTGTCTCGGTGCCTGAGGCAAGAAGGCCGCCCTGAGTTGGAAGCTGAGGCTTGCGCGGTCTTGGAGGGTCGCAGGAGGGTTGAGTATTTGGAGGGCAACATCGGGCTGTGGCTACCGCACCACTCAAAGAGGCACCAGCAGGCCAGCTCCAAAGCGGACACGCCACTCAGCACCCTGAAGCAGCACCCTGTAGCGGCACGCTGCAGCGGCACCCTGCACCCTGCAGCGGCACCAGCTCCAAAGCGCGCACACCACTCTAAAAGAAGGCACCCTGAAGCAGCACCCTGCAGTGGCACCCTGCAGCGGCACCAACATGCCCGCTGCAAAACGCAAATATGCAACTCATCCTATACTTGAAGTAAGAAACCTCAATAGCTTCGCTATCTGGGGAAAGATCCTTAATACATACTGTAACCTATCTTTTCATTTATCCTACTTACAAATACGTACATGCAACTTGCATGTAGACATCTTTCTTGCATCTGGACAAGTACTACTTTAAAATGCCTCTACTTGCCACTCATATAAGTACGCCCGCAATGATAGTTTGAAAGGAAATAAGTTCTTTACAAGTACTGGCAAGCAAGCCAAGCAAAAAAGAAAAACGACTCTAGAAGTATCGGTGTATCGGTGTGAGCGTGGAGTATCGGTGTATCGGTGTATTCGTGCGAAAAACCTTAACTTAAGGGACCCCAATCCCAAACACTATGATATATATATATATATATATACATATATTACTCGAAATGTAGGATGTACCCAAATGCGCAACCATCAACCCTAACTTCATACCTTTGTTAGCAACCTGGCGAAGAAGTGTTCAATTCACTCACCAGGTGTGTGAATCGAGCATCTTTAGTCCAGTAAGATGCTCTGTGACAGGTACCCTCTGGTAAACTAACATAGCTATTGAAAATGGCCTATTGAAATAGTTGATTTACTCATTAAAAATGGGTGGATGTTCCATGGTTATGTTAGTTTACCAGAGGGTAAGTGCCATTAAATCCCATTAAATCCCATTAAATCCCATTAAACCACCATTTTCCGATGGTTCACCGTGGTTCCACTTTGATTTGATGATAACCTCTGACTGGCCGGTCATCCAAATAGCAAATCCTAAATGAAACAGCAGGAGATTTCATCAATCACCATATCCGGGTGCCTCATGACTGGTCCCCAACAAAATGTTGTTTGTTCGATCCCAATCCTTGTCGGTCATCCTCAATCTTATTTCAATCCCCACGTATTCTTGGTTGAAAAATCAGAAACATATTGAAAAAAAGACATCTGTGATGGATAAAAACCTATGATATACCAACATTTGGATAAATATATATATATTATACATAGATATTTGGGGAAAAAACGAACATCCATAACCCCAGCTACAGGTTTTTTCACCCATTTCACCCATGATTTTGCCCCATAGCCAGGCCGGTTCAAGGTCGTCTCTTGAGCTTCCCGGCCCCTCATCTTCCACGTAACGCTGCAAGGCAGCCGCCTTGCAAGCCAGATGCTGGCTCCACACGGTGCCCCATCGTTTTTTAACTATGGTTTATGGTAGATATATCTATCTGGGTAAATGAACTAATATTTCACTAACCTGAATAGTTCGGCCATTTGGGGATAATTTCCTCAATCTAACCATGATTCCAGGGTTCGGGAGGACAGTGAGGTCGCTATAATTGACCCAGATCTATAGTTGATGGGGTTATAAACCAACGTTCACATCACTGGGGGGGCACCACCTGGTAGGACCTATGGGGACCATAAAGCAACAAACCTAACTGGGGGTTTGACACCCTGTAGGATGTATAATCAGAAAGGGAATGGTAGACCCAGCAGATAGAAAATTCAGGATTGCCAGGTCAACAAATAATGAATCTGCTGGTTACTTACTATACATTAGATCATAAATGTCAGTTAACCAGCAGATAGATCATTAGATCATAAATGTCCTTAGATATCTAATGATGTCTGGGATAGTTTTTAGGGTCTGTCACCGGCAAGCCTTTTTTTAAAATCCAGTTGTCTCCAGGATCATCCTAATGCTGTGGTAAGTAACGTGTTTAAAAAAAAAAAAACATAGTGACATTAGATAGCGTGAACCGTTAGTTTAGATAAGTGGCTGAAAAAACTATGGTTTATGGTAGATATTTCACGAACTTGTTTTCATGGTGATTATTTCATGGTTTAGAAATTAGAAACATCTTTAGAAATAAGATTGGTCAAAAACAGAAACTTCAACTTTATAGTCAGCACATTTCTTTGTTGAATAACCAGTGGAAAAACAAAAAAAACACGTTCAAACAACTATGACACCTATAAATATGCGGCCGACAAAGCAAGAAAAAAAGCACGCGTGTTTTCGTGTTTTTTCCTTTGCCTTCAGCCAAGAAAATGGGAACAGTACAGAAAGGTACTAGAAAAAAGTATGACCCTCATAGAAACCAACAAACACAACTAACAGGGGGCTCCTCCTGTGTCGACTCAGATCTAAATTATCCCTAGCCGGGACGCCTGCACTTGGAATGTGGGCGAACTTGCCTCAGCCATAGAAGGAGCTGACCGTCAGAAGTGACCGTCAGACCCCGTGGCAGCCGACCCCTCGATAACGTTTGGGCTTATGAAGGGCCAAAACACCAACAACTACACTAATTAGGGCCTATGACAGATCTATTTCGGTGGTCCACTAGCTCTGTAGCTACGTTGATGGAAAGTTCAGTAGGTTCACTGTTGCATACACAACTAGTTCCTGGAGCTTATAAAAAGTCATAAAGCAACAGAGGTACATAGTGGTACCCCCCAGTTATAAGTTGGTTTATAAATCCCATTAACTATAGTTATTTGTGTACCATAAACCATAGATATTGGAGATATGTTCACCAACTGAACGCTATCGAACTGGGGCCTCACATTGTAACTGTTCCGATACACAAATTCTACCCTCTGGTAAATTAACATAGACCCTGGCAGATAGGGGTTGGAAGACTAGTTTCCATTAAAAAATTGTGATTTTCAGGGTCAAACTGTTAATTTACCAGGGGGTATGGCCCAAAAAATCCATCACCTCCCAACCGCCGCTGCTCCACGGTTGCCCGTGACCTGTTGGGCGTCAATAAGTCGCAGCATGCTCTGCAGGTTCCAGCGAGCCCAGTGCCAACACTGGCAGATGGGTTGCTGGATGGGTTGCTGGGGATTGCTGGGAAAACCATAGGAAAATGGTGGTTTAATGGGATTTAATGGGATTTAATGGGATATAACCTCTGGTAAACTGTTACATAACTATGGAAAATCACCATTTTCTATGGGAAAATCAACTATAAATGGCCATTTTCAATAGCTATGTTAGTTTACCAGAGGGTACTAGTGAAGAAATGGATCATTCCCGAAAATTCCCTACGTAAAACGCACCAGTAAGATGAGGAAATGGTGCACTGAACTTCGCCAAAAGTGGTGGAGAACTGAATCAGCAACAGATGGTGGGAACACCAAGGAACCTAAATTGGAGAAATATTGGAACCTGCATAAATGCCCAAAATGCTGGAAAATGGACTCATATGGACTTTTCTAAAGCAACATAAAACTCAATGCAGGTAACCGGCCTGGTACACTGTCACATAACGAACTGGAAAATCACCATCTTATAGCTGGGTAAATCCACCATTGCTATGGCCATGTTCAATAGCAAACAAATTACCAGAGGGTATATCCCATTAAAACCCATTCAATCCCATTCAACCACCATTTTCCTATGGTTTTCCTATGGTTTTCCTATGAAAAATGGTGATTGGAATGATCATTGGCCTGTTGGTTCTTAACTTCAACAATCATCCCGGAACAGAACCATGAAGATTTTTCCATGCTGTTTCCATGTGATGCTGGATGGTCATCGAATCAAATGATTTAAAATGATGATTAGATATTCATTTAAAATGGTCATTTAAAATATATTTAAAATCTATATTTGATGGTCATCGAATAAATGCTTGGCTTAGATTCTCATGATCATCGATTTCTACGTGCAAAAAAATGTGTTTGCTGGTTGAAAACGGACCATGCACTGATTGTTTTCCGTGTTGGAAACTCCTGGTGAAACAGCCTCACTCGTGTTGGCGATCTTCACCGGATGCTATTCATGTCATCCATTTCCCGGATTTCGAGCAACGTTCCCATACAGGCTTTCAAAGATATATACCATCTGGTTATGACTAACAGTTTGCCATGGAAAATCACCATTTTTTAGTTCGGTAAACCATGGTAAACCATCTATAAATGGGCCATTTTCCATGGCTATGTTAAATAACCAGAGGGTATATATATATATATATTGTTGGTGGTTTCAACCCCTCTGAAAAATATTAGTCAGATTGGATCGTCATCCCAACTATTGTGGAAAATAAAAAATCTTCCAAACCACGAACCAGATATATATATATAGTACATAACATAACTAGGTGCCGAATCTCGCCGGGAAATTTTTTTCTCCTGCCCTGGGGATTTTTTTTCCTGATCTGTTCTGTTTTCCGTCCCCTGCATCTATCCTGTCACTTCCCTTCCGTGCTGCATGAGGATTGGAAGATTTTGGATCTGGAACCTTTCATTTTGCGTGTTATTTGCAGCATTTTGGAGCTGAACCTTCCATGCTGCATGCTATTTGCAGCATTTTGGCGCTGGAACTTTTTATTTTGCATGCTATTTGCCGCATTTGGGCACAGGAACCTTCTATTTATCATGCTGTTTGCCGCATTTGCGCGCAGGAACCTTTCAGCTTGCATGTTATTTGTAGAATTTGGGAGCTGGAACCTTCTATGTTGTTGTATTTGTTGTTACGTTTGTTGCTGTTATGTTTGTTGTTGTGCTGTCTGTTGTTGTAATGTTTGTTG
>Ga0126342_10001581_pt1 | contig 32607 bp, 31 predicted proteins | sample Cyp1metagenome_FD_92528 | JGI IMG/M metagenome (GOLD analysis project Ga0126342, IMG submission 92528) | Coral microbial communities from Lord Howe Island, Old Settlement Bay, Australia - Cyphastrea 1 metagenome | ecosystem: Host-associated > Invertebrates > Cnidaria > Coral ...
GAGTATGCCAAAAAATTGGCCATGTTACATCCTGATTGTCCCGAACCTAATCAATGGGCGGGTGGTCGCTGGAGGTTTGTGTCCACCTCCTTGGAGACCCGGCCCTGAATTACAAAAAGCATCTTTTGTCCCTTGTGCAAAAAATTCAAACGCTGTGTCAGAGCGGTTCAAAAAGTAGACTTTAAAATCGACAAAAACTTTATCTTGTAATTTCCATAAAAAATTGTTTTGTGCCGTGCTCTGCAGCCGCGAAAGATAGTCTTTGTCAACTTATTCCCCATCGTTTTTGAATATTTCAGAACACTGGAACAATACCCTTGCTAAAAGAATTCAAAAGCAAATTTTTGCAATGCAAGTAATTGCGGAGAAATGTAAATGAAAATGCTAGTTGACATTCGAAGAAATTAACACGGCACAGAAATAAAATATTCTTCAACTAATACAGACAGAAAACATTTACAGAAGAAGTACCACACACACCAACACATAAAAAAGACAAGCACAGAATGAAGCCACAGATCTGACGCACAATCTGTCTTGGTTGCATGGAGTGGTCTTTTGTTCCGCTCCTTTTTACCAGCAAGTTGATGGTGCCGACATTTTTCTATTCTTTGGGTGGCCACAGAACATTTCTCAGTGTATATTTCTGGGAAACAATGTTGTTTTTTTCCCATTTGAATTCGCATCGTCCCTTGGATTCGCTGGTTCAATGTTTTCACGACGTTCTTCCTGAACAATATGCCTACCCGTCTGGAAACAAGAACGGTTTCCTGATGTAATTGGACCGAAAATAGATTTTTTTTAGACCCAGCAAAACAAGGGACCCGCCGCAAGGAAACAATTTCTGAATAATAATGGCTTTTTCCATTCATCAGAAGCCATCATTTTGAGCAGAAGTTGAAAAGGAACGCTTTGCGGCAGCTGCACTGCAAACAAGAAAAGAATTATTGTTTTCTTTTGTGTGTGGCAAAACTCTGCATGATCTAGGGGAAGATAATGATCCCTTGATTTGCGTTGCAGTTGTAATTGTGGTGCGGGCGCAAATAGTGGTGTGGTTAAGTCAATTTGGGCTAAAAAATGCCACGTAATTTTTCGCAGTTTGCTTCACTTTTTTGGTTGCATTGCGCGGTTTTGCGGGTGTGGTTTTAAATACTTTTTTGTGAGGACAAAGACAGTGTCCATGTCAGCAGGCCACAGGGAGTCAGTTACACATTGAGGAAGTGTTCTGTCTTATTTTCTTGCTCTTGCCATTATCGATGTTATTGGATTGTGGCAAAAAAAACAATTGAACCACACTTAAAACATAACTGCAACTTCAACTACACCACACGAATTACACCACATCCTACAACGACAACCTGCAACAAAGACCCCTTTAACGCGCTCAGAAGCAGTGCGGGAGTCTTTGCAATCGGAAACATATTGGAAAGGTTGGCTTGCTTGCACTTGAAGTGCAAAGTGATTTTTTGAGAAAAATTATTCGAAGATTTTCATTTTCTGTTGACAGTGCTGCAGGGTGTTCATGGATTGTCATCAGGCCTTTCATTTTTTCATTGAACATGTATACATAAATGTTTTTTTAAAAATCTTGAAGTGCACATTGGAATCGATTATAACCAAAATTAATTTTTGACAGAAAATTCGAGTTTCTGTGCGACAAGTTTCAACGTGCAAAAAAATTTTTGACGTGTGTCCCATGGAGCTAGGTGGCCCTAATTAGTGAGTGGGAAAGAATGAGGAAATCCAAATACGCATGGAAATCTTGGCAATTCATTTGGGCAATTTCACACACAAATCAGGCCAATACAAACAGTGTTTATTTTCCAAACGGAGCTGAAAAAGAAAGTGGCTTTTTGCTGAAAAGGTTTGTGTGTCAACCAAATGCCATCCCAACGGCGAGTGTAACATTCAACTCATTCCTGTGAATAACCGACGCACGCAAATCCAAAAATCAACCAAGACGAATCATTCGCAAAAAATAAATGAATGCGTGGAAAAAAAATCAAGACCTTGTGCGCGCGTTTTAAAAAAATCAATATGTGCACCTTGGCACCCAGGCCGCGGAAATGCCTGTGTTTCATGTACAAAGATTCGGAACAAAGTCAGAAAAGGGCCCAATTCAGAATATTATCTCCGGCAGGACATTTTGTGTATGGAGGGTCTGGATGATTTTTTTCCTCAGTTGCGACAAAATTTCCAATGTAAATTGCATTTTAAATGGAAGGTGATGAACTTAGAGCACATGGATGCTATCTAATTATTCTCAAAAAAAATAAATTACCTGTTTTTTTTATATAAATAAGGAAGATTTGGAATTTATATAAATTCATAATAAAACGAACAAAAAAATTTTATTTTAGAAAAAATAAAGGAATAAATATATTAAAATATAAAGAAAACAAAAATTTATAAACATTTTTTTCAAATATAAATATTTAATATTATATTTTCAAAATACCAGGGCAAGATTTTCCACCCCCACTAATTTGGGAATAATTCGATATACCTCTATAAATATCGATAAAAAAATAATAAATTAAATAAATTTCAGAAATTTATTTTATTTTGAAATAATTCCAATAATGGTAAGGAAAATTTATATGCGGAAAATTTCGTAATATTTTTTAATATTATTTTTAATTTAATGATTAAAAAATATATTATAATTAGGTTGTATTTATAAAATATTATTTCGATATATATATATATTTTATATATTTTTAATTAAAAATTAAAATAAAATTAAAATATATAATAAATAATATAATATAATATTAATATAAAATTATTTTTATATAATTTTTATATAAAAAAAATATTATTATTATTATTACTTTATATTTTTAATATCCGAATAATTTTTATATTAAAATTCTTAATTTTATAAATTTTGGTATATTATATGGAATAATATCTCGGTTAAGGAAAAATTTCGTTCCAGGATAATTCCATATTTTATAATTTAAATTCATATATTTAATTAATAATATATAGTTTTTTCTTATACAGAGAAGCCTTCGCACGGAGAAGCCTTCACTGTGGATTTCCACTCAGTGGGTGAGGAGATGGCAGCAGGAAAAACAGCCTAAGGCTAGGAAAAAAAACCTGCTGCATGGAAGACAATAGCGGGAGCCAAAATTTCCAATATTATATAGTTTTTTCTTTATAATTAAAAAAAATATATATTATCTAAATAAAAAAATTCAAATCCAATAATAATTTCCAATATAATAAAATATGAAGGCCGAATTATTTGGAAAATAAATAACTTTATCCGACATCAAAAAAAGGAGGACCCATTTTAATTATTCCCAATACATTATAATTCCTATTCAAATAATTAGAAAAGGAGTAAAACTAACAACCACAATAAAAAAAATAAAAAATTAAATAATAAACATAATATTTACGAAAATTATTTCCTATAAATATAAAATTTCAAAAATTAATATATTTCGAAAAATTAATAGCAAAAATTAGACCCAATTATATACAAGAAAAAAGGTATTTAAAAGTAACGATCAACCCCAAATACTTTAAAATAATTATTTTACTAAGAAAATAAATATTACAAAGTAAAAAACGGGCTTTATTTCCAATTAACGATATTTTTGAGCTGACGCTCATCGTCGGCTCCGCCGGACTATGCTGCCCTCCATTTCATCGCAGTGTGGGCTTGAAAGCTATTGAATGAGGACCTGCTGCAGAAATATATTCCTTAGGTTTTTTGGAACATATTTGTTGGAAAAAGACAATTTTTTTGGGAGTAAGTGAGTTCCCGAAAGCGGGTCTTTCCTAAAGAACGGTTGTCAATTTTTCAATTTGTTACTTCGTGTAAAGGCGCCTCTGTACAGAGACTTCTCTGTATAAAAGCTTTTGTATGTAAAAGTTTCTCTCAGTAAAGACTTCTTTGTGTAAAAGCTTCCTTCTGTGTGTGAAAGTTGCTCTGTGTGAAAGCGCGTTTATGTAAAGATTTCACTGTGAATAAAAGCTTCCGTGTGTAAAAACTCTCTGTGTAAAGGCTTCTCTGTGTAAAAGTTTCTGTGTGTAAACGCGCCTGTGTGTGAAAGGAATATATCTGTGTAAAGACTGTGTAAAGACTTCTTTGCGTAACAGCTTCTGTGTATAAAGGCTCCTAGACGTTTGTGTGTAAAAACTCCTTAGAGTAAAAACTTCTCTGTATAAAACCTTCTGTGTGTAAAAAGCTCCTTTGTGTAAAGACTTCTCTGTGTAAAAGCCCGTGTGTAAAAGCTTGCTGTGTGTAAATGCTTTTGTGTGTAAAAGCTCCTTTGTATAAAGGCTTCTCTATATAAAAGCTTCTATGTACAAACACGTCTGTATATAAAAACTCTCTATATAAAGATTTTTTCAAGGGAAAACTTCTGTGTGTAAAAGCTCCTAGACGTTTGTGTACAAAAGCTCCTTAGAGTAAAAATTTCGCTGTGTGTAAAAAGCTCCTTTGTACAAAGACTTCTCTGTGTAAAAGCCCCTGTTTGTGTAAAAGCTTCTGTGCGACTCCTCCGTCCAGCTTTGTTTCGGGTCACGCTGTCGTCGAGTTTCAATCTGCAACATTGTTTCTTGTGGAAGAATACCAAGAACAGGTGAGGTAAAAAGCATCGCACGTTGAAAAATTGAACATAAACAGCGTACAAAGTACTGTAATTTACAGCATTTTGCGCTGTCAGATAGCAAGAACCCGCGTAAATACGACAGTTTTAGTCCCCGAAAGTTATTAAAACACTGATATTTACAGGGTTTCAATTACGTTACGATCTTCGATTTTTTGAAAAACGCGCGTAAATACCAGTGTTTTTTACGTTCATCAAGGCAAAAAATCGGTTCAAAAAGGGAAAATAATGCTATAATTTACAAGGGTTTGGTGCCCTCACGGGTAAAAAATTACGTCAATACCAGCGTTTCAGTGTTCAAAAGTTGCCAAAACACCGCTATTTACAATATTTCGTACCTTCCACATTCACCGCTATTTACAATATTTCGTACCTTCCACATTTTCTTAAAATTACAAAAACTTTTGCGATCAACGTACCAAAAATGCTGTAATTTACAGTGTTTTTTTTCTTTGCTTTCAAAAACATTGGTATTTGCAGTGTTTTGTGTATTTTTAATCTAAAAAGTATTGGTATTTATAATATTTTCTACATTTTTAAATTACTCCCGTAAAAGATGTTAAAACGTAAAAATACTCTAATTTACAGCATTTTATTCGTTTCGAGAAACTAAAAATCGCCCGAAAAATACATCAAAACGGCACTTTTTTCTAATTTTAGGTACCCTCCAAACAGGGGTCGGTAAAAAAATGCTCTTAAAAACGCTTATAAGCGACCCGGATTCCGTCCAAAAAGCTTTCCCCCACCCTCCTAAAGGATTTTTTGTGTTCTTCGGGCCCGGCGTCGGAGGAGGATCGGCGGTTTGGGACGCACCTCACCATAGAGCTTTAGTTACTCTGAGACGCTCGTAGGGCAAGCCACTCGTATGGAGCCGGCAAAACCGAATTTCCATAACAATACATCGGGAACCTTCGGATAATCTTAAGGCCTTAGAATCTCCTTTAATAAATTTAAGGATTTAAGGGCCTCGTAATCGGTAATCGAGTTCTAAAAAATAATTAAATTTTAAAATTATATAAAATAAATAAATAAATTAAATTTATAATATAAATTATGTTTAAATATTAAAAACATTATTTTATGTAATTCTAAGAAAATAATTTCAGTTAGGTTTCCATCCTTTCCTTCATTTCGTAAAATAAAATCAAGGTAATCCATAAGGAACTATTTTTTACAACATAATAAAACATAAATTAAAAAAATAATTTAATAAAAAAAATAAAAAAAAATATAAAAAACTAAAATATATGAAGAAAAACTAAAATAAAGAAGTAAAAATAACTAAAACATTAAAAGGAACCTAAATAAGCTGAGAAAAGCAAAGATAAAGAACCGAGAAGAGTTAAGAAGAGCTAAGATAAGTTGAGAAAATGACCTGAGGAAAAGATGAGTTAAGTAAGATGAGCTGCTGGGATAAGCTAAGCAGGGGTCAAATAAGCTCTGAAGAATTAAGAAGCTGTGAGAAGAGCTGAGCTGAGCTGGTTAAGGTCCTGTAGAGAGAGCAATCCTTTCTGATATTCCTTTTAGAGAGAGCAATCCTTTCTGATATGTTATTTTTTGATGATTCATTAACTTTAATTTAATTATAAACCAGTATCTTCGGCCTTTGCGCAAGTTGATTTGTCACATTCAAGTTGCCAAACCGAAATACAATTTCATGCAAGCCAATGCAAAGGTTACCATCCACATCAGCATGGGGCACTGCAGCGATCTGAAGCTGATGGCAAGCATAAATGAGCAACATCTAGGCTCCTGACCGCTTCGCCCAACCTTTCACCAATCCACACCAATAAGCACATGTTTAAAAGCAAACAGAGACACGTGAGATTGACGCGTTGAACGGACAATTTCTATGCGGCCAAATCAAGAAGCGCTCTTGCTGAATCGCCAAGAACGATGTGAAAACCACGAGAAGAAACACTCCTCACATCTCCTCACTGGAAGAGTGACATGCGGTGACATGTGCCCTTGCCTTTGCAGAGCCGCATCGCGGTCCAAGCCGTCTAACAAGGCAGGAAGCAGAACTGCAGACACCTGGCGCTTCCAAACAAATTAAGTACCTGAAACGTGACAGTCTGCAACACCATGTTCAATCTGTGCAAATTGGCAAACTGAAAAGTGGAAAAATAGCAAGCTTTCAACAAGAAACTTTCAAAACGTTGAAACCATTACCCACTGAGCATCGCACGTAGAGCGCTACACCAATGCCTGTGATCAATGGAAGAGTGGCCTGGCGAATCTGCAGGAAGCTGTGAATCCTTCGAGGCTAGGAATGCCACGGTGCACGGTGCCCACGGTTCCCCATGGCCTCGTAACTGGCGCCGCCCGCCAGCTCCATGGCCAGGACGACTGAGGTGATGGGCACCTGAGCCGATGCCCTGTTGGTCACAAATTGGACTTTCGATGAAACGTTTTTAGTATTGTTTAATATCGTTTAATATTGTTTAGTTGTTTTGGTTGAGAAATTGATATGTGTTTAATTGATGTTTTCAATTCTGTCTAGTCATGGTTTGTATCAAGTGCTTTCTTCAGTGTAAAATGCGAAAATCCGTCGTTTAGTGAGGCCGAAAGCAACTCAGTCGCCCGCACTACAGTTCGCAGCCAGCATAGATGCCATGCCAACAACAATATAAGTTGTGGCTGCCTGTGAAAGCTGTGCCCCAGACCACAGGACCAAACGTCACAGAGGATTTCATTCTGATTCCAATCACAACGCAGGAGTTTTTAACAGGGCTGCGAGGCAATCCACTTTCGCCAAGTTGCCGAGTGGGCGATGGCAGCCCCCTGAAGTCAACAGCTCGCGACTCACCAAGGGTCAAAGTCCCCAACTTGTGGCCACATGTCCGGACGCCCCAAAACAGTTTCCTTTTGTCAGGTGAGCGCTGCTTTATTTCACTGAAGTTTTATGCAAGAATTTCCACTTTGGAACAAGATGAACAAGACTTCAACATCGCCAATTCGTTGCCTCTATCATGCGACCCAGCGCGCCGCCAAGGCAGGCTCCGATGTAAATGGACGGAGCGAAGGTTCCTGTCATCGATCCAATCTCTTCTGTTTACTGTCGGATTCTCTGGCAGCCAAGTTTGGCTGGTGGACATGCGGCTGGTGAGCTGGATTGAGTGGAAACGAATCAATGGAAACGAATTAGCCTGCCTCCAACTAGACCACTGACTGAAGAGAAGGCAGTGGAAAAGATCTTGAGCACCTTGAGTGACTGGAAACCAAATGGATAAATGGATAAAACACGATAAAACTACAGTGCTGAACCCGATTGGGAGCCCAAGCCATTAGGGCCAGCAGCGGCGCTGCACCGAAGAGGCCAATGGAGCCACGGTTCTGGCGGTGCAGCACCAGAGCACCAAATCTGCAAATAAAATCACATAAATTCTCATGTTTCTCATCCAATCCTGCACCTTGACGAACTCACCGATTCTTCCGGCCATGGGCCATCGGCCATCTTACTTCACCTTGTTCCTTTGTACTTCCCTAGTCACTTCCATTCTTGCCTCGATCAACGGTGCTAGCGACAGGTTGGATGCTGCTTCACCCAAGGGCTCAGAGGCATCGCGCAGCACCTCATTCACTGCCTTGGCGATGCAACGTCTTAAGGGTCAGGAAAGACCTAGAGACACGTGGGAAACACATGGGCTTGAGCTGCAAAAAAAATCATTATTCAATTTCATGGAAAATGAACCTTTTGCCAAACAGCTTCTTATCCATTTCCAGGGTCAATCTGCTTGTATTGGACATGTTCCTCAATTAGGTGCCATGAAACTGGAGGTTTCGCTTAGGAGATCTGATCATCTTCATCATCTTCTAATCAACATCTGCTGTTTTAGGGTCAACAACTTGCCTTGGCTCCCAAACGCCGAAGCCATCGAACTGGACACGGGCGCACGTGAGCAAAGAGATGAGGACCGTCACAAGCGCACCTGCCTCAGTGCAGGTGACACACGGTGACACACGGTGATTGATCCGACCGATCCAAGTGATCCAACCTGCTTTGCATTGTGAGGTTGAACCAGGTTGACTCTTTGATGTGCTCATACAGCAAAAACATAACACGTTTATTTTTCCAGAAATCACACTTGGACATGAGAAAAGGGCAAAAAGCCGCACTTTCCAAACACTTCAAATGCTGCTGTCACCTGGGAAATCTGAGCTCCGCACGATGGGTAGCCAAATGTTAGGTACTCCTTGATCTGTCACCCAGGTGATGATATCGCGGCTTGAAGCCACGATCTTCTTGTAGCCATAGGCGATCATTCCTGGCTGGTGGTATCAGAGCTTTACTGTTTGAAGAAATATGGTAGATACAAAAAATTGCAGTTGCCGAACGTTGTAATCTTATTTGAGGTGGGAAGCAGCGTTTTGGAAGACGTTTCGAGCTGCGGAAGTTCTTACAACTGAACTTCAAGCCTGTGAGGACACCCAAAATGATGAAGAGGAACAACTCCTTCCGAGGTTAACACAGAAACTACAGCCGTAGCCACAAAATCAAAGGTGTGAAGGGAGCTCGCGCAAGCTGTGCAAACATCTCAAGCTGGACAGTGACTAGCGTATACCAGCGTATACTAGCGTGACTAGTCCAAATGTTGCCTCACCTGAGGGCCCAGCGCCGTTCCCTCCGTCCCAGGAGAAGTTCGTGGTTTTGATGGCGGGGCCGCCCTTAGTCAAAATGGGACTTGGGCCATGTGGCCATGTGGCCATGTGGCCATGCTGATGTATGTTGACTCCGAGGTGACTCCAAGATCCGCATTTCGATGCATGGCCTCTGGGTACCGCGCCGGTAGAAAAGATTGAACCACAGCAGCGCTCACTGCTGCTGCAAGCAGCCTGGACGGTTTATGAAACAAGTGTCATCAAGTGTCATGGTGGACTGGTGGACAACCAAACTGTGTGGGTATGTTCATTTCGAGACAAAGCTGGGCAGAATGCTGCACCCTTATTGCCCATGATATCCATGGGGCTGGAAAACACCATTCAACTCCCATTGCTCCCGTTGCTTCATTTTCTCACCTTGTTGTGAGATCCAGGGAGTTGTCGTCACCTGGTCTAACGACCTGCACAGCGGTTGGACCTCACCAAGCTTTGCACTTACTCTCAGTGAGCCGATTACGATCCAATCTGCAGCAAACCTATCATTTTTATATATTTTTGTTCATTTTTGAGGGCAACTCAACGAAATCTTGTCATTTGCCCGCTGGTGCCTTGCCTCTGAAGCAAAGAAAATACCCGCAATGGGTGCATTGAAACCTCAAACCGCCCAGGTCAACGACATCGGAGCTGTGGGAAATGGGTGAAATTCTCAGCTTGACACCTGCTGCAACGCCGGCAGCAGCGCCAGAGGCCAGAAGAGCATCTGGATTTTGATTTATCCTCCGCCCCACAACTGTCTGCGATGAAGTCATGCAATGAAAGGAAGATGTTTGAACTGATTGAATAGCTCAAATAGCAGCTAACATTTATACCGGTTAGATATTTCCAACTGGAGTGCTTTTAAGGTGAAATAGAGCCGCGAATGTCAGGTAAAAACAAAATGGTCACGCAGCGAGCACACTGGGGAAATCAACGGAGACTTTCTCATCAATGAAATTATGAACTGTGAATGATGTAAATCAACAGTTGATAATGATAATGAAACAAAACATAATCAACCATAATGCAAACTGCATGTTTCAACAAAGGAAATGCGTAAAATAAACTGAACAAATAGACATCAATCATCAATTGCCAAAACAGCAAACTATACAACACCTTCAGAAAAAAACACTGAACAGTAGGAAAACAGACAAGGCACACCGAAAAATGCGGAAGCAAATAGTTCGGACATCTAGGCAGTTTTTTTCTTGAGACATTTTGGCCTAAACCGCGAGAAGAAAAGGACAACTGCGGATTTTTTTGAAACGAAAGAAAAACACGAACACCGAGGACATAGTTACTTAGGTGTGCAAATCAGCAAACCCAATTCTCACGCGACAACTGTGACAAACAATCCAAATACCATGAATATTGCAATGCCGTTTTTCATCTTGGCATCATGCCCAGACCCACGAAAGCATCACACTAGCAATGTCCGGCCAATAAAGAATTCAATCCCCAGAACTTTTTGTTTCACTTATCTTCACATCTTCATTTTCACCCTTTCTCCCCTTCCCAAGGTGTCTTTTTGAGTTTACTGAGCTCTTCACCTCGCCATGGATCCTTCGGATCGTCCACCGCAAGCCTCGAAGGAACAGCGATCCACGCTGAGCAACACCGCGTCGGTGCGTGCCTGCGACATCAACAGAAACCAAGAAACCAAAAAAAACTTGGGATTTCGAAATTTGTTTTTTTTGATCTTTAGCCAAAAGGGCAATTTAACCATCAAACATCAAACATTGTTCCAGTGCAGAATGGAAATGGGGTTATGTCAAAATGGGCGATAATGTATCAATTCATTGGCAACATGATGAAAAACCATTGGATCTTGAAGTGACCTATTTTCAAAACAAATCCACATCTGGAATGGAATGACTACCAACAAGGGAGAAGCATTGGGGTGCAGTTCCAGTTCTAAGTTGTTTATAGAACCATAGTTGTAGGGGTTATACGATTATCTCCCAGCTTATGTCTGTTAGAATCCCATAGTGATAGCCATTTGCTTCACCCCACACTTTTCTTGCGAAATCCTGCAGGGATTCCTGGGATTCCTATTTTCAACACTCAAAAAACCCATGGGATAACGGGATCGCCTTCACCGTGGCAGCTCGTGGTGCCCTGAACAGCACGGCCAACTCACCCACCACTTGACCACTCTCTTCATAGGCGAAGACCTGCCATGGCAGCCATGGCACCAAAAAAAGGGGGGTACCTTTATGGACCCAGAAATGGTTGGGATTTTTTCAGTCTTTAGATGTATTTCGTATCATCTTTGTATCTATTATTATTATGAAACATCATCTTTTTGGGATAATAATTGTCTAGATGATCAAAGATCCATGTTTTTTTGCGGAACATCTTGAGCCATTCCCAACTCAGAGCTGGGCGGATTCATCCAAGCCTTTTTCTCTTGGCCGCCATCTGGGACATAGACATCCAGCTCCCCAGTTTTCCTGTGGCACAATTTTTCCGGATTTCTGCTGACCATGTGATCTGAAACGAGTACATCTCTAGTTTGATGATGTTTGATATTTAATGTTTCTTTTACATGTAAAATAAACTATCCTGTTTGATGGAAATGATGTCTGAGTCACCAGGGTCACCCAACGCCATCCCGAGACGCCGGGGTTTTTATGTCCAAGGCTCGTGACGAAGAGGCCTGGCTCATCATCTGCCACCTCGGCCGCGGCACCACATGGCACGTGCTGTACCATTAATGGCCTCGATAAATGCCCTGGCTCTTGAGACTAATGATGAAGCATGATAAAGCTAATCAAGCCAATTATCACTGCTTTGACAGGTCACCGGTTGACATATGTTGACATCTTTATATGGGAAGTTGGAATTCAGCATGGAGGTGCATCTCCTGGAGTATATAACCAAGTAAGCTGCAAGGATCTAAATGACAACGATCCGTGGTCCAGAATCACCACATCACCACAGCAATGAGTTGAATCTGCTCCACTTGTGGCACCCGCCTGATCTCCATGTTTCATCAAATTGTCGCCTGCCTTGATCCGAACCTACCACTGCGGCACACCGGCAAAATCTTTGTTTTTTTTGCACTGTAAAAGCGACACTTTTTCTGCTTGGCTTCATAATGCTTCTAACCCAAAAGAATATGAGCCATGGCCCCCATGGCGGAGTATCTTCGGATCATCCCTGAGGACAAATATAACTATACTATAGATAGATATATATATTATATGTATATATAATTATATAGACATAAAAAGACTCTATAACACCTTTATAACATCTATAACATATTCGAAAGCAACACCGCACCGTCCCAACAGCCGCCTCCTGGAAGAAGGTCAACAATTTGTCCAGGTCCTGTTTCAGCGCTTTGAATGGGAGCTTTTTGTGGCATGTGGGTTGCTTAAGAATCATCTTGAAAAATAGATTCATAAACCATAGGATGATTCTTCAAGCACATGGAAATTGTATGAATATGTATGATTTTGTTATCTGATTGCTCAGCCCATGACCTTTTCCAATGCGATTGCAGTTGATGATGTGTGCCTAGATGACTTCAGGGTCACCCATACCCCCCATACCCATCTCCCACTGCCTTGCCCGGGAGGCTGGCCACCACTTTGGAGCCACTGAGCGCTCTCTCAATCAGCTCGCAATCCTTCCAGGTCAAGGTGGATCACAACGATTCAAAATTCATCCGAACCTCGACAACCTCGATCTAAATTCTTTCAAGGTTGATGTCCTTGATGTCCATTGATGTCCTCTCCCTGACATGTGAGGAAATATCGAAGTCATCTGGGTCCGCTCCCATTGAAGTCCTCCTTGGAGGGTGGTGGTCCTTTTGGTGCTGCCTGACGGTGTGATTGGAGCTAACCATAAGAAATCCTTGACGAGAGAATCATCCGCATGAAAGCAACTAACTGCCTTGTAACAAAAATATATCCCTATATATATATAATTATAATATGATATATTTCATGAAAGGACACAGCTTATGAACCCACATCCGAATTCTGACAAGCCTTGGGATTCCAACATATTCCAACCTTTCACACCGCTAGAACATCACCAGTCGCAAGGGCATCGGCGCCTCATCGAGCGTAGCTTGAGTGCCAAAAATGGAAAAGACCTGGAGACGTCGCGGAGACGTCGCGGAGACGTCGCGCGATATGAAAAACAAAGAAGTTGCATTGGGATTTTGTTGGGATTAGCATGGATTGATTCACGGAAAAGAAGGAAAGATTATCTGGTGTAGATTCCATCGGGCCATGGTTGAAAGAAGAAGTTTGGTGTTTCTGAAAAGCGAGCCGCAAATGATGGCGACAAGTCTCCGGGATGTTCTGGGATGCACATTGATCTTGAATATTCTTGAATGATCTATGGAATCTATGTGCAACACTGCAATCAACAAGCAATTGTTTCAGACCGCTGACCCACAACCTTTGGTCTGGAATCCCAGAGAACCACTCGATCCCACTGCAAACACTCGGCAGACTTCTTCCTTTTGGTCCCATTCAAACCGGAGCCGTAAATGCGGAGACTCCGATGTCTGCTGTTCTTGATGGCCACTGATTGTGACCCAAGAGCTGGACTAGGTTGAAGACAGGTTCGTCACCAAAGAACTCCTGTTTCCACCTTGGCTCAACCTGCTTCAACCTGCTTCAAGCTGCTTCAACCTGTCCAAACATCACGGCTGCGGCCATCAGTTGCGACCCACGCGGGTGCCCACCATGCAGTAACCCAGATCCTCCACCAGGCTCTGAATGGGCATGGCCTGCAGAGCTGTGAGGCAATGTGAGGGGCCCGCCCTTCACCGACGCCCGGCCTCTGTGGAATGGCTTAACTCGTCCTGCCTCAGAAAGAACCATATCAAGCATGAAAGATCGTGGAAGATCGTGGAAGATCATGAAAGGTGATTGTGAAACTCATGCTGCTCTTTTTGCGACACATCAACTGCGATTGAAAGTCAACCAAGAAACGGTCAGGAAAGACTTCCACTGGGATGCTCAATGCAAGATTGACAAGTTCCAAAAGAGAGCTTTGGCTATGCCTACGTACTGCAGTAGTGTAGCTATCCACAGCCCATCGCAGAAAACTAGTTTTGTTGGTCAAGATATTAAAGAATGGTGATGCGTCCATAATATTCATATAATATTCATAGATTTAGTTGGCTGATCAAGTCCGAGAATGGCTTGATGGGAACTTCGAACGCATCCGCACAGCATTGACAAGTCGCCACAGGAAGAATGGAAGGAGAAACTGATCTCGTTGAATCCTAAGGCCGTGGGCTGTGGGCGCCGTGGCATGTCATGTTGAAGCTGCCCACTTTGTTGTCTTCACCTCAAAAACATCATCGGGACTTGGAAGAACTTTCGTGACTCTGATCGTAGTCTCCTTTTTGTTCTTCCTTTTTGTTCTTCCCAAAAAAGAAGCGATAGAAATGGCACTTCACCCAAGTTGCTCTTGGCACTTCAGAAATGTCTTTTCGAAGGCATCCTGAAATCAAGAGCAGTGGGATTGATACACACCTCGTGAAAATCTGGCAATGGAAGCAGAAAAACCCACTGCAGGTTGGCCTAGTCATGGTAAATTGACCATAGATGCCATAGATATCCTATCCGTCGTTCATGTTTTTAGTGATTCAGTGCAATGAAGGGCTGAGCTCTTGGAACATGCCGTGGCAATCCTTTGAATCCATAAATGTCATGAGATCACCACACGCAAACATCCTAAAACCAACCAAGGCTCTCTAACCTTCCTTGCTTTGCTGTGTTTCAAATTCCGAAAATGACCTCGTTGCCGCTGCTGGCTGGAAGCATCTGTGTTCACGAACGGTCCCCCCAAAAATGGTTCCTTTGCACAGCTTCAACATGCGAACACTTTTGCACAGCATGCACACATTTCAAATCAAGCAGCGTTGGTTTCATAGTAATTCGGAGGCAAATATTTCCTGCAAAGCAGTGCATGGAGAGGAAAGGAATGAAGCAACATGTCAAATCTCTCAAAGTCACAAAGGTACAGATGGCAAGCCATGATTCATAACATTCCAGCTGATGCTTCTGATGCTATAGTATCGTCGCTGTGTTGGCGCAAGGTTCCATCGTCTGGCTCGATGCACAGATCGGAGTTGAGCTGCCCATAAATCCAACTTGGATTTAAATCGATTTAAAACCATCAATCTACCACAGGGAAAAGAACTTTTCACAAATGATTTCCTATGTGTCCCTAGTCCTGAAACTAAACATTAGAGCTTGCCTGAAACGTCAGAGAAATTGACAACGTGTTGGCCTGAAAAACGATGTTCAGATCAAACAAATGGAAGAATTGACACTTTCTTTTTTTTTTCATCGAGAGTACAAACAGTTTCATGTGATTTCATTAAAAACACATCTAATTGACATAAGATGACATAAGTACCAAAAATGACGACTTTTGCTTTGGACAGTCACCTCACCCAGCGCGCTGTGGCGTGAACCAGCTCCTGCCACCATGGGTCAACTTTCCCACGTGCATCTTCTCAAGCAGCTCCTTTCATGATTTCATGCTGCATCTGACCATTCAAAAATGGACCCTTGACCATCCAAAAAATGGTGTTTTTGGCTGTCCAAAAGTTGGGAATTGAAGGACTGAACATGAGGACTTATCAAGACATAAGGACTGAAGCATCCCAGAATGAGGACTTCACCGTATCCAAAACAGGGCATAACAACTCGGCATAACTAGGCATCAAAAAGCAGGGGTTAAACACAGATCAAAAGACTGGGGGGATGATCATGATAAATATCTGACATTATCTGATTATCCAAGCACCCAAAAATGGTCAATTTCGTATTGAAAGGGTACCATCATTCAATGGCCACCTGGTGTTTTGACAAACGGGGATTTACATGCCAAACACGGGGATGATAACCATCAAAATCATTAAACCATTAAACATCGGATGATCACACATATGGCTTAACTGGGTATTCCCTTTATGCATTTATAGCAAAACACGCCCTTGACCAACCCAAAAAAGGTTGACCCAGCGAGTGCTGCAATCACAATCATCATCTAGACAGAAAGTGGTGGTTTTCTATGGTTTCCTGTCTCCCCCTTCTACCATACCCTACTCACCTATCTATCATCCTATAAGTTTCGAGTTTTGTATCCCCTCCGACCAAAAGTCGCATGCCAAATGGGGATTTGAGCAGCATAGCGGCCTTCCATTTCAGGACGTTCATCCTGGAGGATGCGACCTGGGAACATTTGGATCGGCATGCGCTTCCCACCATGGTTCCCACCACATAAAACCAGCTGGATTTTTTGGTTTGATGGTTTCTGTGATGGTTTACACAGGGCTCCAGTTGAAGGCACAAAAAATAACTGAAGAATTTTCCCAGATTTGTTCGCCAAAAACATCATCTGTCTCAAGCCAGAACATGAGCTTCTGGGCATGGGCATGTTCGAAATGAGAAAACATTCTGAAACAAAGCAGCTACCTTGCAAGTGGATCAAGTGGCCATCATCATATCCAATTTCAGCTGCTTTGGGGAATTGGTTGCTTTGGTTGCTGAGCTGCGTATTGCACCCGCTCAGTCAGCATGCTGGAGACTTCCGTCATGAAGCATTTGAACCCATCGCCGGTGCAGTCGGTGTGGTAGCCCCAGTTCAACAAAACCTTCAGCAGAACCAGCTGGCGGCAGAGGGATCCCCACGAAAGTATGGGTCAAAAGAGGGAAACACCAAACATCACCAAACCCGAAACACCTAGAAGATTTGTTTTTCTGGGACGGAAATGATCTCTTGCAAAATCCGGCACCGTTGTACATTCCCCATGGATGCTGACTCTCAACTGCCACGGGGCTAACGAACGCTTCCGCAGTTTCTGCACAAAGTGCCGCAAGCGATGCAGATCCAGAACGATGTTTCCATCGTGTTCCACCAACCAATGCCAGGTTCCTGGGATGGCCATATGGCCATCGTCCAGGGGAATCCCATCCCCAATCCGCAATATATGCAGGGTATCCCTGAACATCCCACTACTCAACCAGGGTGAATGCGCAACAAGGGACCGTTCAACAGCCAGGAGGGCGGTGTAAATTTCCTGGGCGAAACTCAGCAAGGCATTAGTCAGCCCATGTCCTTGAAGATTTCACCCTAATTTGATGCCTCAAATTTCGAGCCGGTTGAAATCGGGGACAACTCTTTTTGATGTCCTGATTGAATCTTGTTGCAATGACCTGAAATCGACATGGAAAAGAAGTCAAACCACTCACGAGTCACTCTGCATCGTCACAATTTCTTCCCAAGGATCAGCGACTTGCTGGTGAGTCGAGGTCCAGAAACGTGCTTAGTTCCTGGAGGACATCTGCGACTTTGCCCATCGATGATCCAATAGGATTGGTTACCTTCTGGTAAACTAACATAGCTATGGAAAATCCCTATTTTTCATGGGTAAATCCACTATAAATGGCCATTTTCAATAGCTATGTTAAATTACCAGAGGGTAAATCCACTGATTTTTCAGGCCTGGGATCTGAGTGAAATTCCGGATGTGCCAACCTCACTGTGGCACCATAAAATGTGGATTGGAGATTTACCCACACATGGTGAAACAGGGATCAAACATGGGGATGTAAGCAATGAAGAAATCATAATTCACATGATGGTACACACACACATATATATATATATATCAGAAATGAGGGATGGGTCTCCATGTTCGGGCAATTTCACTCGCAAACATGATGATATGCCACTGGAATTTGAGGGCAGCCCATTTTCAGACTGCACAAACAAACCTATATCAATCAGCCCGCTGTCTTGGACTTAAGCATGCACGACTTGCACTAAAAGAAAAACTTGGACGACGTGCAAGTAACAAAAAACTGAATAGGCTCATGTTTTAAACGTGCCCAAATGAATCCCATCCGCCTAGTTTTAAATATGAACCCCCAAAACAATACATCCAATACTTAACCAGTTTTTTTTTCTTACGAGAGTATTCACATTTAATTTTAAGGGAATGGGATTCTTGTGACTGCAACTCAGCATGTCTGAAATGACGCCTTGACGCTTCGCCGAGCAACCCAAATCTTGCCATTGTTTCACCGTCTTTCCAAAGCGTCTCATGCCCACTTCCTCACAGTAAAAAGATCAGGGCACGCAGCATTTCGAAGTCTTGCAGCCCACCCCATCCGTGGGTGCTGAGTTCCCAACATCTATGAACCTGAAGCGAATGGCTGGGCAGACAACCAACTGCACACTTGATCCACAAGTATCCACAGAGACATGAGAACCCTTTAAAACTTGAACCTTCAGATGCACATGTTCTCACGAGGTTTTTGCAGCTTAAAGATCTTACCACAACCCACGGACTGCCACGAGACAGGAAGGCATCGACTCCTGGTGGGACACACGGCACGAAGTCACTTCGCATGGCTTCGTAACCACCTCAGAAGACTTGGTCTAGACATCCATTTTGCGAACAAAAAAAACCCAAATCTAGACCCAAAAGTATAAATCTACCATGGAACCATGGTTTCTAGAGGAACAATGAGGAACATTGGGGAGGGATTTGTTGCACATCCCTTACTCAACCCAAATGTCAAGATCCTGGAAACACCACGCTCCAAAGTGCCATAGATTCCGGTCATTTTGAGCATCTACACATCACCTGACAGGCTGCCAAGGCTGCCAAGTGGCCAATGTTGTAAGTGTACCTGGAGAGATCCGGGGAGGCACTTCTGACACTTGCAACAGGACTTAAATGGAACGAAATAAATGACCACATGGCCACAGGAATGAACGAATCGATGAAGGAATGGACAACTTTGGGGAAACCTTGGGTAGAGATGTTGAATCCTATTCTTGAACTTCACAGTGGTTGGGGTTTCTTGCCTGGATAATTCGATTTTGAGGATTGTCCTGCGACATTGCCTGGAAAGGTTTAGGGCAAAGAGAGGAACACCTGGTACAAAGAACCTCCATCAAACCAGGTTTGTTCTTCGGGTCAGAAAATTAGCAGCAAATCCAGGTACTTTGGGTCATTCAACATCGTGGCTTCTACCTGGCCCATAACAATGTTTTCTGTTTTTCAAAGATTTATGTCGAACGTGTTTGAAGAAGGCTGCCTACAATTCCCACACAATATGTTTAACGCAATAACATGCCGACGGGTACCTTAGTGACAGTGCTATTGCTGCCCAGAGCACACTGCGATGCGCATGGTGCTTTGATCTTCGCTCTCCATGTCCCGATCACAGGAGTAGTCTTCGCCTCAGCATCCGCCATGTCCTGGATACCCAACACCAGAATTTTCGGCCGAGGTTCACATATCCCATGAAAATGAAGGCAACTAATGTCAACTACTACTGATTCCAACAAGGGTTTACCTTTTTATTTTGGCAACTCCCCTAATATCTGGTTGGTTAATCCTCCACTGTAGATAGTTACTTATATCATGTTATACCCTACCTTTCATTAAAAATTACCCTCTGGTTATTTAACATAGCCATGGTATAGATGGCCCATAGAAATAGTTGGTTCACCGTTCTTAAAAATGGGTGGATTTTCCATGGCAAACTGTGAATGTCATAACCAGATGGTATTCCGATTTGAGGACTTTCTTTCGCCAAGGTTTTCTTGCCGTGTGGCGGCATGCTGGTGGATGATGGTCATCTACCATCATGGCTTCACCCTGCCATCACCAGCACAGCAAAACTTCCAGCTGAACCAACTCAGATGGCAGTGTGTCAAAACCTTGTACCCCTGGTGAACATCAAAATAGCTGGTAAATGGATGTTCATCCCCCTAAAAATGGTATTAATAGGTAATGATCCATACCCAGATGTCTTCAAGATTCTAATGGAGGCAACCCATTTTGCTAAGCATGGCTTGCATACCTTGGACCCTTCGACAAACCAGTTTTTTTTTGAGAAACCTGGAAAAGTGTGTCAAACTCTGGCCTCTTCCGCAAAGATGAATTCCTGAGAAGCGCATCTTCCGACGTGAAAATGGGAGATGAACGCCCATTTTGTGGCCCTTCTGATAGGGAAAATGATGATCAACAGTGAGACTTTGGGAAATCTAGACATCATCTGAACCCCCAATTTGAGGTATCTAAAGCACATGGATGGTTTTTGGCTTCACCTGCCACTTTTCAGTGCGCCTCGTTGTGTCTGGTCAAAGACAACATGGCCATCCCAAAGGCATATTGACGTTCTGCCCGTCTTATGACGGTGATGAGATCTGCATTTTTGGTATTCAGATCCCCAAAGTCATGTATCGGCAGGTCACATCTCCACCAATGGAACACCCAAAAATTTGCTCTTGGAACCTCCCTACAATTTCGCGGTTCCACATTTGTTTTCAGAGGCGTCACCCGCAATCTGTCCTGGCAATTTGAAATCCCCCAGTCAAAGATACCTGTCATAAATTTTCCCATGAGTGATAAGAATTCCTTCTCTCCCAGGTCTGTTTACCAGAGGATAAACTATCAATCTATCATATCTAGGTGAAACAATACTGGTTGGTGGTTGACCTACCCCTTTGAAAAATGATGGAGTTCGTCAGTTGGGATGATTATTCCCAATATGATGGGAAAGTCATAATCCAGCCATGTTCCAGTCACCACCAACCAGTTTTGAATCATCAACCACATCAATCATCATCAACCATCATTAACCCAAACCACCAATCAGGTAATAGTAAAATAGAAGGTGAAAATCCCATCTTCGATCACAATCCCATCCCAATACTGAGGAATTGGCGGGGGTTTGCTGCTTGAAAACCACCCCAAAACTGGATCATTTTTGATGAACCCAATGCAATTCTCGGTTTTTCACCTCTCATTTTGTGTGGTCAAACTCCCTGTAGTTTCATGGAAACACCCAGCATTTTTGATACTTCATGGCGAATCACTTATTGTCCACACATTTCGATGGTTCGATCCCCCATTTTTCATGGTTATTCACATGGTTCATCCGGCATTTTCCCATGGAAAACCCCAGCCATTTTTATGGCCGAGGATCTCCATCTGCCGCCACCGCCTTGCGCATCAAGCGCGGAGAGATTGCGGAGCCGCACACGGCGGCGATGCCACCTGGAGGAGGGATGGAAGTAGCAATCCCCAGTAGAACCAGGATTTTTGAAGGGAAATGATATAGAACAGCTAATAACCAATTGGGATTTTCATGTTGTTCTAATTGTTGTTCTAATTGTCTAATTGGTTTGAATTCATTTGGAATACGATGTACTTCGGATTTTTTCACCAAAACACATGGAAAAGATATGTATTTCATTGGAATCTAGTCAACAAATGATGTAAGCGCTCATATGTTTTGTAACCAACAGAAAGATTTCACAGTCAAGATCTCAACATAAGCAAACATATTGGGAGCAAACCGTTGATGAGCATTGCGCTCTTTGCCAGCTGTTTGGTCCGACTAATATCAACGAAATTCCAAGAATGGGGATACAACACATTCACAATGCTGGTGATAATCTTACATTACCCGATATTGGGTTGACATGACGGTACCCTCACAGTCAGCTGATCGGGTGGCTCAACCACCTCGCAGAAGAGTATCAACTTTAGCGTGAAAAGTTGTAACCGTCGATGCATCTGGCAAATCTGGCCTCCGTCATCAAGTTTCATCCCGTCTATTGTCGATCTTCATTTGGATACCCGAAACTGAAGATGCAGGTCTATGGTAGCTACAATCCGGCCCCTTCAGAACATGTCGAAGACATATTTCATGTGCCAAACTCCACATCAGGGGGTCTATGGCCACATTTTGTGACACCCATACCCTCCAATTGAGGCTGAGGTGCTAAGGTAAACGGCCCAGTGCCATGCCATTCGCAAACGCCTGGTGGCTACCGAGAAACTCCGGATTTCCCACGACATTTCACGAATGGTTCTCTTGTTTAAGGTGATCCGATCCAAACTCCAATCTGACATTCCAAAGGATCAACAACTCATTTGGTGATGATGTCAGTTGGAGAGATGAGCGAAAACCATGAGATTGTCATAAGCAATTCGCGTGAAATCTATGTGGGTAATATCTTATGTAATGACAATATCTCACGGGCACTCCAGTTCTTTGGGGTTCATTCCCTGGGTTTGTCGGAAAAATGAGGGTATTCCTAACTGATGAAACAAATCATTTTCACCATTTACAAACACATAAAATGGTCATTTTCACCCATTCAATGGCCACAAAAAAAAAGGGGGTTAGCCTCAAATAGCCCCAAGGGACTGCCACGCCTGGCATAGACGGCGCGGAAATCCTATGGATGACCTGCTCTGCTAAGAGCCGATGTGGCTTCTGGGGTCCTGCAGCCTCATCTCAGCAAAAAACATAGTGTACATGCTGTACTAATATCTTTTATAATAACCCATTTATTCCATTATATTCCATTTATTCTGGATCCCACAAAAAAATACATATTTAACATGGTTTATCCAATATGGCATCATTATGGAACTATGGATATGGGATCAACATGGGATGATCCACATCTCGAATTCACACAGTCTTCTCCTGGGACGAAAGCACCAGCCTGGCCCAAGCCGAATGCAACGTTGGCACCTGCCGGTTTTTCCATGGATTTTGGGTGACTCAGCCATCCATCAACCTGCAAAAATATCATGTAGCATGGTGATGCGAATAGATTGGAGCAGGACATAGTGAAATCACAAAAACCGGTCTAACTGGAAATTGCTATTTTTTTTGGGCTGCAATCTCAGCAACAACTGCCCCTTGAGAAGATGCTGCGCTTCTTTGAATCGACCCGAGAGTTCAGAAGTGCAGTCAGCTCTGTTTGTTCCCGCAGCCTTTTCCAGAAGTGCTGGTTTCTCATGAGGCAGCACTTTTGATTTTGCAATAGCTGTATTGCCAGTATTGCTTCAAAACAAAGTTTCATCGTTAAACACACACACGCACACTTTTCACTACTAGTATGCACTACTCCTTTCAAAACAGTTGTTCTTGCAAGCTTGGCAGCACTTGCTTAGAGTAGGTTTCAAACAAAACACATGAAACAACTTTCACCACCTACCCTCTGGTAATTTGTTGCATAGCTATTGAAAATTGAACATGACCCAGTCGAAATAGTGGATTTACCCAGCTAGAAAATAGTGGATCTTTCCATCGTTTTTTGTATGTTTACCGGAGGGTCTCCAAATCCACTGCTCCACTAAGGGACCCCACCCAGCGTGGCCGCCGGTGCTTCGGGCCCCAGGGAATTTCCGGAGCCCAGGGTGATGGCTGCGGACCTCGATCCAAGGATGGTGAAAAATGGTGGTGAAACATGAAAAAATGTGGCTAAAAATGTGGTTAAAAATGGGTTAAATAATGGTGGTTAATGGATTTTAATGGGTTAAATGGAGGTGAAATGAGAGGGTTTTGAAAAAACAATATGAAGCAATGATGAGCGAGATTTCATCCACTGCAGTTGTGTATTTTTTTCCATAATCCCGGGCAATCTACTCGCAAGTCGAAGCCGGGTCTGTGCACAAAATCTGGAGGCACTTTTTCTAAACCACCTGTGATTTGTTCGCTCTTGGTGTAGCTTATTCCACAGGCCAGTCGATGACCACCAAATCTCTACATTCTGAATATTCGAGCCAAGCCTCCAATCCATGATAGAAATGATCTGCTCATGAACCGTTCTTTTGAAACTATGAAGCCTCAACACTGCCAACCAACGCCCAAAGCCTCATAAACATCGGTTTAGCCGAAAACAGAGTATCTCAAAAATTCCCAAATTCACTCCTGTACCACCGTTTTCTCTACTATGAAGATCAACTGGGGGGTAACTCCTCCATTTTGAGCCGGTTATGTGGGTAGCTCCACACTCCACACTGTGGTTCCACACAAGGCGTTGCCCGCGGCGCGAAGCGGCCAGTTTTCAGGTGGCTCCGGGCCACCTGTTCTCGTCCAATCTAAGGGCACTTGGAACATACTTGACCTATGGCCATGTCTGAAAGTTCGGTCAATCCCGCAAACCCTATGGTTTATCCCATTTTCATGCATTTTCCACATACCATTGGAACTTTGGGGTACCATTTTGAGACAAATGGGCAGCATTTCTGGAGCCGGCCTGCTGCTGCATATGATTTCCTCAGTGCGACTGTTTCTTTGGATGGGCCGAAAGGAGATCAGGTAGCCTCTGGCAACATCCGGGGAACATGATTTCAAATAAAGATTTGTTTCATAAAATGCAGGATTTACATGGATTTACATCATTTCAAGGCCAAGAACATAAAGAAAACATGAGGTTTCAATCTCTGAGCCAGGAGATTTTGGGTGTTGACACAACCCCATGGCCCTGCAATGCCCTGCAATGCCCAGCTGCAAGGATTTGATGTCCGTCCCTGCAAGGCCTGAAGAGTTGGCCACACATGTGCCATGACTCAAGTGACTCACGGGCACATGATTTGTTTCTGAACAAAAAAACTACCCTCTGGTAATTTAACATAGCTATTGAAAATGGCCATTTATAGTGAGTTTTCCCATTAAACATTGTCATTTTCCATAGCTATGTTAGTTTACCAGAGGGTATATTGCAGACTAGATTCACTAGATATTTCTTTAAAGACTCTTTGACCAGAACAAACTTGTGACCAACTCCCAACTCCCGTGCCTTCTTTGCCACCGAAAGCGGTGAATATCCCTGCAAGGACCAAAGCACCTGTGGCTTCATCCACAGTGTCCCGATATCTTCCAGCGAAACATTGATGGTTTCATGGAAGAAATCCAGACATCTTCAAAAATCTCCAAAAAATCTTGGCATGTCTTCAACTTTAACACATTTTTTTTTCACTATTCCCACTATTCCCAAGCGCTGCCATCGTCAACTCGGGCACCAAGAAGCGGTGCAATCACGGGCAATGGGAGCTCTTCCCGTAGCTCCTCCGTGGCACAAGAGCGGAGCGCAGCAGCGCAGCAAGAGTGCGCAGTGGCGCAGTCGTCCTCCATCGTTGTGATGATTCCCTCAAAAACCACCACAGCGCAACCTGCAACATCTGAGGAAACAACTTTTGCATCTGAGAAATACTGCACATGAAAACAGAAGTTTCGAAAGCGTGTGAGAGTTTCTCAAGGCAACGTGTCAATTTCAATAGCCTCCATTCTTTTTGCTGTGAAGTTCCAAGGCTTTTTCACCTCACAAACCGTGTTTAGACAAGTCGGGCCTGTAGACAAGCCAATCAATGTACTGCTTAGCAGTACCTAAGTCCGACCATGGTGCTGGCAAATCCCTGCAAAAATATGCAAAAATCACCAAGTGCAAAATCTGGTTGGTGGTTGACCTACCCCTCTGAAAAAGATGAGTGAAAGTCAGTTGGGATGATTTTCCATTCCCAACTGAATGGAAAAATAATGTTCCAAACCACCAACCAGATCATTAATCATTACCATTAATCATCATTAATCACCATTAATCACCATTAATCAATTCCTTCAACCACGGTCCAGTCCAACTAACCTTCACGAAGAGTTTGGGCCCCGACTGTTGGACCTTCAGGTCCAAAGAGCTTGAAACCTCGCAGAACGCCCAAACTCAGCATGTGGTAGTTATTGGTGAGAAAAAATCCCCTTCTCTCCCAAAAAAAATCTGGAAATGGTTGGTTTATGGCTGGTAAAATCTGGAAATGGTTGGTTTGTGCTTGGGAATTTCCTTGGCGTCGGGGCCTGGGGCTCTGCTGGGGCTCTGGGTCTGGGTTGGTTTTGGACCATCAAAACTCTCCATGTTAAGCACTGTTTTTGGGGTTCCAAACTTGCATTCGCTGCGCGTGCCACAGGTGACCATCGTCTAAACGAAGACCTGGCAACATCTCCAGTGGGTGGGAGCATTGACCCACATGCAGCAGCATGGCTTGCATGGCTCAAATGTCAATATCTCAAAATACCTCTCAATTAGTGGATTAGTAGTTCTCCGTGCATGGTACTGGTTTTGGTTATCTTGGAGTTGCATCTGCCAAGCTTTTGGTGTGCTATCCCAGTTTTGTCGCAACTTCCTTTCCGCCCATCTCGTGGGTTATTCACTGGATTGAATGCGGAGACGACATCTGCAGGAAACTCTGCTTGTCCCCCGGAAACATGGTGCATTTCCTGATTCAACAAGTCCTTAAATTTGCTTGTGCTTAGTAGGGAATAGGGGAATGATCAAAATTGCATCATTATTGCTAATTCCATAATCATGATCCACAATCACTATTATTTTTCATAGTTAGTAATCCTATTACTATGAATCAAATATGATTAATGTCAATGGATTGGTTTAAGGGAAAATCGAAACCGGAAACCATGGATTTTCCCATCACATATGGTGTTTTCCTGTAAATTTTCCCTTAAACCAATCCATTGATAATAGCATCATTCCCATTAATCCCATTGCCCAGCACCAGCCTGGTGGCGGTTCCGGCAATGGCCACCAGTCCCACAGGCAGCAAGGCCGACGTTGGGCCCGGCGATGCCTACGGGACATGGGACGAAAAAGGGGTGAACTGGTGAAAATAGCTGGTAAATGGATGTTCATCCCCCTAAAAATGGGTTAATAGGTATTGATCCATACCCAACTGATTTTCCAAATTTTCATTGGCCCAAATATGGATGGTTTGTAACATGAGCAGTTTCATGGGTCCATGAGACTGACCCACTTTTGACCCTCTCATGGAAGGTGTCGAGTGCACTTGCTTTTATACGTTGTTGCCCTGTATGTGTACATTATACACACGCGTAAGTGCATCGGGGTGATCCAATCTCAGCTTACCATTTCAGTAAAATCACTTGAACATGTCATTACTAATCACTACATTTTTTTGAGGTTTCAGATCCAAAATCGAACCATCATCACACTCTTCGAAACAGAGAGCATTCCAAATGTCCTGACAAAATGACAATTGAAACACTTTAGGTATCAATATACAATCTCTTTTTGAGACATATATTCCCCCCTGAGCACATCAATCGTGGGGATATTGGATGATATCGGAAATATACGACCCTGTCAACATATCGGGGATATAGGGATGTAATCAGAGGTTTCCCAACTGGATAAACTGGAACCTCCAATCACACATCGCTGTCACATCTCCCCATGTCGTAAACGATGATTTTTCCATCAAACTAAACCTCCATTTCGTAGGGATTTCCAGTTATCTTTTTTCGGACGGAAAACATGGATAATTTCTACCAGTAGGTACAACTTCAAGAAATCTTCCAGCAACATCCCAGCCTTGAACTGCTTTGAGGCGCTGGGTTTCCGCTCACGTTGGGTGCGTTGAACGCTCACGGCACCAAAGTGGGCAAAGGACCAGCCGCCTGAAGGTGGGAAGATGGAGAATTCTTCATCGTTTTGATGAGAAACGATCTCTTAATAATGGGTATTGCAAATAGTGGTTATATAATGGGTTATTTAACCACCATTATAATGATAGTTGTAATGGGTTATCTAACCACCATTAATTATGATAGTTATATGAATTTTGATAGTTTTGATGTTAGTAAATAGTAAATTGTCATGGAAATTGGCTATACTGAGTTGTGTATTCTTGATGGTCTGATGTTGCGATGGTTAATCATCATGACTCTAGGACATGTCTCTATATGATATTTGGGCATCCTGAGATCGTCCGATTTCCTGAGACAATTCTTTCTTCTTGCAAGACGTACCAATGCCTTCCAATGTCATGCAAAGTCTGGTTGAACTGATTGAAGGCAGGAAAAAAACGACAACTGTTCCACATGGTTTGCATCCGAAAAATTCAAAAACCATCACCGCCAGGGCCTGAACCCAGCATTTTTGTGGTTTAGATTTCCATTGAACCAACAGTTGGGTGGTGTTCAAATCCTCCTCCCATTCCCATTCGTGCTGATCATCCCCAATGAATTCCCGCACCTGCAGCCAAAACTGCCAGCAACGATGCTCCTTTCCGGCCCATGGGCCTCGTGACGTTTCGCCAAGTTTCGCCAAGGCTGGGTGAAAACCTTGAACAACTGGGACTTTGAATGGGAAAATCTATGAACATATCATGGGGATTAATAGTAATAATGGGGATGGATGGGATTTTTTTTTTAATGGATAATGGGAAAATCATGAATACAATAAAATTGGATAGAATAGGATATATAATAAATATATTAACCAACAGTATGACCAATATGGGTATGTGAAAATGGGATTTTTGCCATCAAACATGGCAATCTGGGAAGATGATAAACTCATGAATTTAGGATATCCTACTTTAAGACAAAACAACGTTTGGAAGAACTTATATAGTTTTTGTGAAACGTGGCCATATAAATTTTCCAAATGGAGTCCCGTAAACATCACCTTAATCCAACACAGGAAAATAACGATCTTTGAATGACTAATAGATTATCCTGTGCATCGCCGGTCGGGGTGATGAATTTAAAGAATCAAATTGCTGGCCTTCAAGCAGACCAGTGCCAGTGGCACTGAGCGGGTTTGAGCCGCTGGAACTCATAAATGTCATCCACATGAAGCGTATCAACAATCGGAACAACAGAAATACAGCTGGATTCTGATTTGCACAATCTGATCGGCTGATCCAAACCTATCTGGTGAAATGCTCGGTGTTTTTTTTTCCCGCCCTGCCCCCCCCCCATTCTAACTTCCGCATTCATTGTGGGTTGAAGCATCCAGACATGACAAAACCAACTTGAAAGTCAAACCACCCAGCTACACATGGGTTTGGATGAGGATTTTCGTTTGAAAATGGCAAGTTTCGAATTCAATGTCACTTTCCAAGGGGGATTGCCCTCAGGCAATCTTACCCAGCAGCTGGCATGCGGATGTTGACCCTTCACATTTGGCACCCTGTGATACTACGGCTTTGATCCTCATAGTTACAGGTTTGATTGCCATGGGATGATTTTCCAAAATCCCATGGAAAAAATGGGAAGTACTAGGTTTCTTGATCATTGTTCTCAGCGTCTTGGGAGGTTCAATTTCCCCATTGTCAATGGGCTGTTTTACCCAGTAATTGCAGGGGTTCCCCGCAAGTTTTCCCTTCATCTAATTCTGAGATGTTTCTTGTTGGATTTATCACATCATTGGTGAAATCACAGCTCTCTATGGGGAGCCTCCCATTTCCAATTGCTCTCATCATCATCATCACCACTACCACCAGCATCATCATCATCATCATCATCATCAGCATCATCATCACCATCATCATCATCATCACCACCACCACCAGCATCATCATCATCATCATCATCATCATCACCATCATCATCATCATCATCATCACCATCACCATCATCATCATCATCATCATCACCATCATCATCATCATCACCATCACCATCATCATCATCACCATCATCATCATCATCATCACCACCACCACCATCATCATCATCACCACCACCACCACCATCACGATTCTTCCCATATATTCTTGTTGGCTTTGCCCTTTGCCACCATCATCATCATTTGGCCCATTTTCCTTCATGCGGCGGTCAGTCGCAGACCCCACGGCGTCACGTTCTGCTGGGGACGGCTGGCAGAGATGGCGGGAGCCAGCCGCTGTCGAACACGCAGGCGAGCCACGGCTAACCTGGGATGACATGGGAGGACCAACCAGGGAGATCATGGGGTATGCCCAAATGGAGATAGGATAGGTATCAAACATCTATAAAAATATATTTATTGGAGTTTAGTAAGAAAAATGGATTCTATGTGGCTTGTTGATTCACTTTGGAGATATATGGCAAACTCATTTATGACAGAAACATCTAAAGGCTGGAAACCATGTGGGATGGCCAGCTGGGCATATCCACGTTGAACACACGAAATTGTCGGGATGTAGCCTTGCAGAACTGCGATGGTTGATGGGACATAAGTGTTTTCCATAGTTTTTCCACCTATTTTGAGCCTTGTAGTGAATTATCCAATTCAAACATGGGACAAAAAATCTGACACAGCTCTGGTGGTCCTCCAAAGAAGCTGCAGATTTTTGAGAATTTCCCCTGGGCCTCCGGACCTTTGAGCCTTACCCTTGGAGCCCAAGACATTTCGCAGCTGTCGCTGAAGCACAAGGGCTGCAGCCACCTGTCTTGTTTCTGGCACATGATCCAGCAAAAATAGACATGTAAAGCAGAATTTTAACGTTTTTTCCTTCATTTTTGAGATTGCTGCAACTAAAAACGCTTCATTTCGGAATGGTAAACTTCCAAAGTTCTTCTTCCTATTCTCTCAAATCGATGGAGGTCTTCCTTGCTACCAACCTTCGGTTGCCCTTCACAAACTATCATGTCTGGCTGGCGGGATAGAATGTGTCCCCATTTGTGAGGGAAAAAACACCTATTTGACTTTGGTTTGCCCACAGCGCCTCCCAGGGTGGTGCAGGAGCACCTGATACTCGAGGGGCACCTTCTGCAGCACTTCTCGCCTTGCAGAATCCCGACGTTGGGATACCGTAAGTTACCCAAGTTTTGAACATCTGCAAATGGGAGAGAAAACCCATTGCTATGTTGAATTACGAGGTGGTTAAGCAATGTTAAGCAATGTTAAGCAATTTCCTCAGAAATCCAGGGGAAAATTCAGAGTTTCCGGTGAACAAATCGGTGCCTCAGCCTCATCTTCCAAGCTGAATGCCTTCAAGAAAGCATCCAAGGATGGAATCTCACCTGTCAGGTAAGGAGGGGGTCCGAATAGGCTTCCCACGTCCTATTCCTTCAGTAAAAATGTTCCCTCCCCAAAAATGTAGATGGAAATTCCGTGCCAAAAAACTGGTGACTTTGTATTTGCCAAGTTAGATTGGAGGATGAACTGAGTCTTTTGCTGGAAACCAAGGAGCTGAAGTAAAACTAGTAGAGAAAAAAACAACTGCATTAGCAGCTGCAAAAGCTGGTAATGCAACTTATGATTCCCTCTGTAATGCCTTGAAGTCCTCTGAATCAAGATTCGGCCCAAGCATCAATAAGACACACATCAGACATCAAACATTTTCCAAGTGAGTCGGCTCCCGCAGATTCTGAGCATTCCATCCACATCCCACCTTCCTCCGGAAGCTCAGCATCCTGGCGACAAGGTGAACAGTTGGTACACCGACTTGACTGTGTAAATTCTGATCTAAAATATATCAATCTGATAAAAACCCCGGCTTATTTAACATATGGAAACCATTTTTGCTAGAAATAGATGATTTTCGGATGATGATTTTCCATGATTTTCCTATGAAAACTGCGTGATTTTCCAGTTCGCGACACATTTTTCCCATGTTTCGCCAGGTTCGCCACCTGCGGTGGTCGTTGTCGATGTCGCCGCAGCAGCGGCAGCAGGATGGAAATCAATCGGGCTCCCAGAACCCGGGCCTTGGCGGTTGTGATAAAACCATGGTCCCAAAAAACAATACCTTCTGGTCATTTAGTTCATGAATTTTCCCATGAAAAATGGTGGATCTTTCCATAGTTATGTTAAATTACCAGCGGGTAACTGGCAGTTGGAAAAATCATTCCTAGATTTTACTTTGAAAGTGAATTTGTGAAAGACAGTAGTAACTCAGTAGTACTGAACATTTTTGGGTTTCCCACATTTTCGTAGAATGGCCATAGCACTCCCATTTTGCTTGGAAAATCACGGGACGGGCTCTGAGAAGCCAACACCCTTGGGCGAAAGTAAACCACCATCCCAAAAGCCAGCTGCAACGGACCTGGCGTGGAGCTACCTTTTTCAGCGTGCCTGAAAAAACCGTCTTACGGTAAATCAAACATAGCCATGGAACATCATCCGATTTATAGATTATGTTCCTCTTAAAAACCATTCGAAACATTCATTTGGTTCGGGGGTTTTCTAGCTAGCCACCTTTGATTACCAAAGGGTTCCCCCTGCAAATCTAACGTAGCCAGGGAAAATCCTCGTTTTGACTAGGTCAATGACATTTATAATGGGCCATGGCTTCGCAAACTCTCAAATCACCGTGGATTTTCCAATCTTTTCCTATGGGATTTTCCAATATATTTCTCACTTTTCCCATCAAAAGCCTCCATTTTTCAAAAAAAAACACAGTTTTCCTATGGCATCCCGCCTGGGTCCCCATGGCAACGAGGAGGCACCGATCCATAGGGGATCGTGGCATGCCAGCCATGATGCCAAGTGTTTGTTGGTCTCGTGGCGCCTGCGGTGATGATTTTTTCAGGGGTTTCAATGGGGATAGATATGTCATGTCATATCATATATATGGTCCCGTCCTCCGTCTCTCCCCCCCCCCCCTCCCCCCCCCATGGGTTGGGTCCCCAGGTAGCAGCCCCCCTTCCCTTCTATTTGCAAGCTATTGGCAGCATTTCTGAGGTCCAGCTTCGTATTTGCTAGGTCTTTGCAGTATTTCTGACTACCA